>Ga0081529_106773_pt1 | contig 16259 bp, 22 predicted proteins | sample EchGeymetagenome_FD_71012 | JGI IMG/M metagenome (GOLD analysis project Ga0081529, IMG submission 71012) | Ferrous microbial mat and aquatic microbial communities from Echinus Geyser, Yellowstone National Park, USA - transect B T=78-80 C v2... ...
ATAGTGTGAGAGTATGAACTTATAATTGTTTATTTGCAATTCTAATTGTTTTACTCCTATCCCTGGAGGATCATGATTACCTTGTATAAAGATCTTTTTTCCATTTAGGGAGTTAAAGTATTTTTTAAAATCTCTTCTAGCAAAATCTCCTACTATATAAACTATATCGTCATTAGATATCATTTCATTCCACTTATTTTTTATGTATTCATTCATTGTAGTAACGTCTATGAAAGGCCTTGCAGAATATTTAATTATATTTTTATGTCCAAAATGTGTGTCAGCTATGAACCATATTTTATCTAAACTTTTAGGGTTTACTTCTATTTTTAGGTACTTTTCCCTATATTTCTTATATATTTTCTCTAGTTCAACTAATGATAGGGCCTCTGACCTATTGAGAATTTTCTTATTTAATATATCGTACTCATAGACTATTTTACCCGCATTTACGAGTGTTATCCTTAATACCTTAGCTTTATACAAAAAACGAGATAAGATTTGGAGTATTTCTTTATTGTTTAAAATATTTTTTACTACTTTACATGATAAATGAAAAGAAATGCCAGCATGAAACCAGAAGTTCTCATTATAGAATTTAACATCAGATCTTTCTTTTATATAATTTTTTAGACTTTTATAAAGGTCTTCCCTAAATTGAAGAAGTTCATTATTAGGTCTTATACCTAAGGCTATCGTATATCCCTTTTTTCCCTTTTTTATCTCGTATTTATCGTAATAAAATTCTAAATTGCCATATCTATTAGATACTTCTTTAATAACTTCCATTATTTTAAGTGGAGCTACTAATGGTCTGAAATTATATATGAGGGTAATATGAGGTATTCTATGTACTTTTAAATGACTTAGAGATCTAACCTTTCGCATTATTTGTTTTAATTTATATTTCTCTAGAATTGGCCTTATTTCTATGATATAACTATTTCCCATTATATTTTTATATTTCTCTTATTATTAAAAAGGGAGTGTTCTCATGCAGTCATCTTATTCGATATTGAATAGTAAAATCATATAAGATTTTCTCTAATATTCTGCACTCCTCTCAAGTAAGCATCATTCAGGAAGTCTTCTCCCTTGAATAAATTACTGAATACACGACATTAAGTAAGGCCTATTAATAAGATAAAGTAGGGTATTAAATAAAAATTTGTTGTGCGTTCAATTTATGTCTTTATATAGAGAATGAAAAATTCTTTCAATTAAACTATTAATGGGCCCGAGGGGACTCGAACCCCTGACCTCCGGCTTTCTTAGGAGCGTAGCCTTATAAGGCCGGCGCTCCACCTCTGAGCTACGGGCCCTCATAGATATTTTCATTTATTAATTTTTTATATTTTTTCTTATATGCATTTTTTGTAATATAAAATATATGGATGATACAAAGGAAGTTGAAATTTTAGATGTAGGATTTTTAGGACAAATTTTTGATGCTTCAAAAGAAGAAATTGAAAAATTTATTAAGGAAGAAGAAAAGTCTGTTATATTGGATTATGAAAAAATAAAATCATATTTAAATAATAAGCAATTAGATCTTCTATTAAATAAGACAGAAAATTTTCTAGAACAAATGGGCGTATACTTTTCTGAAAGATTAGATAGGAAAGTAAAGGTAAGGATAAAGAACCTTCCTGAAAGTTTAAGATATTTAAGGATAAGGGATATTAGATCTGAAAATAAAGATAAATTAATACAGGTTGAAGGTATAATAAAAATATCTTCAGAAGTAAGACCTTTCATTATAAAAACAAAGTATTTACATGAAGATTGTGGTGGAGAATTTTGGGTTGAAAATAAGAATTTTTTAATAGAAAGACCAAAAAAATGTCCTGTATGTGGTGGTATAAAGGGAAGATTTATTGAAACAGATCATGAAACAATAGATATACAGAGATTATTAATTGAAGAACCTGCAGATCAAATTGAAAAAGGTGAACAACCTGCTCAAATTACTGTAATGTTAAAGGAAGATTTATGTGAACCTAGGATGGAAAGGAAAACATTACCAGGAATAAGGGTTAAAATATATGGAATTGTAAAAGAATTAAAAAATTCAAATTTTAAAGCAATATTGGATTTATATATAGATGCAATTTATGTTGAACCTATAGACAAAGATGTTGAAGATATATCAATATCCTCAGAAGATGAGAAAAGAATAAAGGAGTTGGCAAAGTCTACAGATGTATTAAGTTTGATTGCAAATTCTATTGCTCCAGGTTTATATGGAAAGTATTATGAACTAATTAAAAAAGCAATTGCATTACAATTATTGTCTGGTGGAAAAAGGAGGAGGGGTGTTGATGAAAGAAAAAACATACATATATTAATTTTAGGAGATCCTGGTGTAGGAAAATCAAAATTATTAAGATATGTATCGGAAATTGCTCCAAAATCAAAATATGTAGTTGGAGTAACATCATCATCTGTAGGTTTAACTGCCTCCGTTAGAAAGGATGAAATATTTAAGGGTGGATGGGTTTTAGAAGCTGGGGCATTGGTATTATCCTCTGGAGGACTTGTATGTATAGATGAACTTGATAAATTATCTATAGAAGAATTGCAATCTTTACATGAAGCAATGGAACAGCAAACAATAACAATTGATAAAGCAAATATTCATGCAACACTAAGGACAGAAACATCGATTTTAGCAGCTGCGAATCCAAAGTTTGGTAGATGGGATAAGATGAAAAGCATAGTCGATCAAATGGATTTACCACCAACAATAGTTAATAGATTCGATTTGATATTTGTTCTTATAGATGAACCAAATCCACAACAGGATGAAACAATTGTTAATGAACTATTGAAAGGTTTAAAAGAAGAAAAAAAGGCACCATTGGATAAAGATTTATTAAGGAAATATATAATATATGCAAAGAAAATTGAGCCACAATGGACAACTGCAGCTCTAGATATCGTAAAAGATTTCTATATAAAATTAAGATCTAGCTCTGGAGAAGATACAATACCAATAACTACAAGACAACTAATGTCAATAATAAGGATAGCTGAAGCTTCTGCAAAAATAAGGCTATCTCCGGTAGTTACCGAAGATGATGTAAATCTTGCAAAAGAATTATTATTGTATAGCTTGAAAGAGGTTGGAATAAATCCAGAAAATAATAGATTAGATATAGATATAATAATGTCTGGAATTTCTTCTACACAAAGACAAAAACTCTCAAAAGTATTGGATATAATAAAAGATTTACAAAAAGATTTTCCAGATGGTATTCCATTAAATGAAATATTAAATGAATCCAAGAAATATAATTTAGAGGAAGAAAAAGTAAAAGAAACAATTGACAAATTATTAAAGGAAGGTTATATATATGAATCTGGAGATAAAAAATATAAGGCTGTATAAATATGTATTTACCAATATTTTCAAAAGATCTAAAGAATTATAAGGATAAGACGGTTTGTTTAATTGGAAAAATAATAGATATTCAGGAGGAAAAGAAATTGGTTAGGTTAAAATTATTGGATTCATTTGGATATTTTGATGTTGTTTTATTTGATATATATAATATTAAATTATTTGATACTTTACTAATTCTAGGAAATGTTTCAGAATATAACAATAGGTTTTCTGTAATTGCAAGATATGTAAGTATATTAAATGGAGATGATGAAATTATATGGAGAAAATTTTTCATTAAAAAAATAAAAAGAAATATAAAGAAAAATAATAAAGAAAATAATATGGATGAAGAAAAAGATAATGATGAGGATAATAATGTGAAAGAAAAAGAAGTAAAAAAAGAAATATATAAGGAAGAATATGAAGAAGAATTGCCTGAAGAGGTAAAGTTAAGAAAACAAATTTTAGAATTTATAAGAAATAACGATAAAGGTGATGGGATATCTTTAAAAGATATAGAAAATTTCTTTGATATAAGTGAAGAAAAGCTATCAAATATTATAATGGATCTATTGTCATCTGGAGAGATTTATGAATCTTCACCAGAAAAATATAAAGTTATATGATACCAACATACGAAGAAATGTTAGATGAAGCATATAAGAAATTAGGTAGTATGAAGGTTTTACATGGATCTACATTGGGATCAATAAATATACCATTACCAAAAATAAATTATGTTGGAAAATGGACATCTATAGAAAATTCTGGAACAATTTGTGATATAATAAATAGAGATATAAATTTATTAGCGGAATTTCTACAAAAAGAATTTAGTGTTGCATCGAAAATTGAAGATAAAAAAATAATATTACAGAAAAGGATAGAATTTGAGAAAATAAAAGCAAAGATAGATAAATTTATAGATATATTTGTTAGATGTCCAATATGCAAAAAGTTGGATACAAGATTGGAAAGGAGAGAAAGGGTATATATTATTAAATGTTTAGCTTGTGGTGCAGAAAGTCCAGTAATATATAAGTTAAAATGATTTTGTTAAGGAAGTATAGAGATAATTATGGATATGTTTTGGTTTTATGTGATAAAGATTTATATGGAAAAACATTTGAGGAAGGGGAATTTGTATTAGAATTGAATGAATTTTTCAAAGGAGATGAAAGGGAAAAAATTGATGAAAAAGATTTTGAAGATATATATTTTATATATGCTGTTGGGGAAGAATCTATAAATATATTAAAAGAGAAAAGGATAATTGAAGAAAAAGATATTAAAAAAATTGCTGGGATACCATATACTTTTATTATCTATTTATGAAGAGAATATGTCCATCTTGTGGAAAAGAAGTTGAAAAACTATATGATGGATTATGCTATGAATGTTATTTAAAAATAAATAAAAAAGAAGAGAAAAAAGAAAAAGCATATATATGTAAGTATTGTGGAAGAATAAAATATCATAATAAATGGTATAATAATCTTGATATAGATGATTTTGAATATGAATATATTGTTTGTCCTAGATGTAAAGGTTTAAGTAAAAAAGCAAATTTGATTTTGCAAATAAGAGGATATAATAAAAATATTGAGGATGAAATATTAAAAATAGCAAAGAAAAATAAAGATATAATAAAAAAAGTGAATGAAATAAATGAAAAGGATTTAGATATATATTTATATGTAGGAAAAAATAGGATAAAGAGCTATTATAATATATTAAAAAAATATGGAGAAGTAAAATTAAGTAAAAAATTGTTTAGCTACAATAAAGAAAAGGGAAGTAAAAAATATATTGTAACAATATTACTGAGGGATAAAGAAGATACATAGAAAACCTTATAAAAGTTTACATAATAATAAAAGGGTATGGATTGGGAAGACCTAAAAAACAAGGTAAGGGAATTAAAAATGAAGGGAAGGGATAGTCAATATCATTTGGGAGAGGATGAAGATTGGGAAGAAGATTGGGATGAAGATTGGGAAGATTGGGGAGAGGAATAGTAAGTTACTAATGTTTAATTTATAATATTTTTTTTAAATGTCTCTTTTCGAAGAAGAAGGAATTCCTGTCCCTAAGGATAGGCAGGTTATAGGGATAATTGAGGAGGTTGTTGGTTGGGCACATGCAAGGGTGAGATGTTTTGATGGAAAAACAAGAATATGTAGGGTACCACAAAATAAGAAGATGCATAGAAATATATGGTTAAAGAAAGGTACATATGTATTAGTGGAACCATGGGAATTGCAATCTGATAAAAAGGGGGATATATTATATTCATATACAGATTCAGAAGTTGAATGGTTAAAAAAGAAAGGATATTTAAAGATTGAGGAAGAATTTTAGGGCCCGTAGTCTAGTGGCAGGACGTTGGGCTCCAGACCCATTGACGGGGGTTCGAATCCCCCCGGGCCCAAGACCGAAATCAATTTTAAATATTATAATTATTTGATATATTACCAAATGTTTGATTTAAGGCATTATTTGATGTATTTGATAAATTTTGCTGAGATGAAATTATTTTAAAGGTTTGTGGTGCTACAAAAACTATAACTAATACTAAAACAACAAGACCAATTATTAAAAAAATTATAAAACTTATAGCATCAGATCTTTTCATATTTTAATTAAATTTATTATATTATAAATGAAGCTTGTATAAGATGATATCGTTGTACTAGATGTGCTACTCATAGGAGGTCAGGATGAACTAGATCCACTATTTACCTGATTTGATAAATTATTGATTAATTGGCCAGTCTGATTTGTTTGATTCACTGCAGGATTTATTACATTATTTGTTCCAGTTATTCCTTTAGAAAAAGTACCTGTAAAATATAATATTACAAGGACTAAAACAACAAGTCCTAATATAATTATAATTATTGTATCAATTGATATAGATTGGCCTTTCTTTATCATAAATTTTTATAGAATTGCCAAATTTTTAAACTTTTTATAAAAATCAATTTTATGTGGATAATAAGAGAAAAATTAAAAGATTATGATATAGATTTTTCTGAACCTCCAAAAAATTTAGACTATGATATATCGATTAAATTATTCAAAGAAATTAAAAAAGGAAAAGATCCGAATATATTAATAAATGAAATAATTGAAAAAATAAGGGATTTTGTTTTGGATTATAAATTTATAAATGGGTATTTAAATATTAAATTGAATAAAGGAAAATTATTAGAAAATTATAAAAGATTACTTGATTTTGAAAAAAAGAACATTAGGCTATTTTTGGAGCATACATCTGCAAATCCAAATAAATCATTGCATATAGGACATTTAAGGAATTCAACTATTGGAGATTCTCTATATAGATTGTTTAAAACATTAAATTATGATGTATATGTAATAAATTATATAGATGATACTGGGGTCCAGGTTAGTGATAATATTGTTGGAATATATTATTTAAAGATACCTGAAGAACCAAAGGATTTCAACTTAGAAAATGTAATAAATAATATTAAGGAATTTTTAATAAGAGAGAATCTATATAAGGAAGAATATGAAGAAAAAATTAGGAAAATATTTTTGGAAAGAATGAATATATTGAAAAATTTATATGGATATGAAGTACCTGAAAAATTTGATCATTATTATGGGGATTTTATATATGTAATAGTTAATAAATTATATGAAATAATTCCAGAATTGGAAAAATATAAATATAATATTATAAAGATGATTGAAGAGGGTAATAATGATGTATATTATTTATCTAAAAAAATATCTGACAGAATTTTATTCGAACAATTAAATACATTATGGAAATTTAATATATATTTTAATCTAATCATTAGGGAATCTGATATATTAAAATATAAATTATTTGATAGTGCATTAAAAATATTGGAAAAAAATAAAATGATAAAAAGGAATGGTACAGTTTCTTTGGATTTAACAAGGTGGGAGGATATATATAAAGCATATTCAAATAAAGAAAAGGTTCTTGTAAGATCAAATGGAACTACTACATATATTGCAAAAGATATTGCATATGCAATGTGGAAGCATGGTATAATTAGATCAGGTATTAAATTTAAAGAATATCTAAAACAACCAAATGGAGAATATGTATATGAAATAAATAATAATGGAAAAGAAATTGAACCATGTAAGATTTCAGTAAATGTAATTGGAATGGAACAAATGCACAATCAATTAATGGTAAAAGAAATAATTGAAGAAATTGATAGGGAATCTAAATATATATATTATGGATATGGATTGGTTAGATTGCATAAAAATACTGCAAGAATATTTGGAATAAATGAGGATATAAAAATGTCCGGAAGGAAAGGATTATATATAAATGTTGATGATCTATATGAAAAATTATATAATATTGCATATGATAAATTTAAAGATAAAGAAACTTCTGAAAGGATAGTAAAAAGTTTCATATCACTAGAAATGTTAAAGTATGATAAAAATACAACAATATTGTTTGATATTGATAAAATGTTAAATTTGGAAGAGGGAAATGCAATATACTTTTTATATACATATGCAAGGATAAAATCATTATTAAATAAGGTCGACAAGGTACCTGAAGAATTTGAAATAAATGAATTAAATAAATATGAAGAAAAGCTAATTATTAATTTATTTAGGTTTAAAGATTTAATTTATGATATTGAAAAATCATTGGAATTAAATCATTTGTATAGATATCTAATAGATTTGGTTAGATCATTTAATGAATTTTACCAGAATGTTCCAGTATTAAATTATAAAGACAAATATCCACACAGATTATTCTTAGTATATTTAACAAAAGAAATATTGGATAAAATATTCTATATACTGAAAATTGAACCTGTAGAAAGTATTTAAAAATATAATATATATTATGGATTTATGTCAATGATAAGGATTAAAATGTGGGGAACAGATTTAAAAACAATGAATCAGTTTACTAATCAATTGTTAAAGATAATTGAACAATTGGGTATCGAAAAGAGAGGTCCTGTTAATCTACCAACAAGAATAATTAGAATACCCACTATGAGAACATTGGGAAAGAGAGGTACAAAAATATATGAAACATATCAAATAAGAGTATATAGAAGATTTTTGGATGTTGCAAATGATGAGAGGTTTTTCAAAAATTATTTTATAAATATGCAAATTCCATCGAAAGGATTTAGAATATCATTAAAGATACTAAAATGAGTTATATTTTATTGAGATATAATGGATTATATATATTTGATGATGATTTAGAAAATTTTCAGAAAATTAATGTTGAATTAGATTCGGAGGATTTAAAGGGAATATATAAAAGTAAGTTACCAGAAAAGGTAAAAAATTATATAAAGGAAAAGGACATTTTTATTGGACAAAGGTTTGATGGATATAAATATACAGAAGATATAAGTATAATAAGAAAGGTATTAGAGAAAATTGGAGAAGAAAGGATTGATAATAAATTACTTATTGATTTATTAAAGGAACAAATATCAGATTCAATAAGTAGGGATGAAATGATAATCCAAGCAATAAGTTTTCTTGATGATTTAAATAAATCATTGAATTTATTTATGGAGAGATTTAGAGAGTGGTATGGATTATATTTTCCAGAAATTTCACAAGAAATTGAAGACCATGAAAAATTTATAAGAATAATTATAAATTCAAATAGGGAAGAATTAATGAAAAAATATAATATTAATAAAACAATGGGTGGAAAAATATTTAAGGAAGAAGATTTGGAAATAATAAACGAAATATCATTAAAAATAAAGGAAATATATGATTTAAGAAAAGATTTAGAAGATTATATTGAAAAATTGATGAAAGAAATCGCTCCGAATTTATCAGAAATTGCTACCCCAAAAATAGGTGCAAGATTAATATTATTAGCTGGTGGATTAAGGGAACTATCATTATTACCTTCTTCAACAATACAGGTTTTAGGTGCAGAAAAAGCATTGTTTTTACATCTATCTAAAGGTATAAAACCTCCAAAACATGGTGTAATATTTAATCATCCATATATACAAAAAATATCTGTAAAAAGAAGAGGAGCAATGGCTAGAACATTAGCATCAAAAATATCTATTGCAGTAAAAGCGGATTTGAATGGAAAAATAATATATCAGAAATTGAAGGAAGAATTGGATAAAAGATATAAGGAATTATCTGAAAAATGAAATTAAGACCATTAAAGGAGAATAAGAATATATTTATTGATGAAAAAGGAAGATTATATACAAAGAATTTGGTACCTGGAAAAATTGTATATGAAGAAAGATTGGTAAAATATAATAATGAAGAATATAGGGAATGGATTACAAATAGATCTAAATTAGCAGCAGCAATTAAGAAAAATATTGGAGAGGTACCAATTGATAAAGGTGATAAAATATTATATTTGGGTATTGCATCTGGTACAACTGCGTCTCATATTTCTGATATAGTTGATAAAAATGGATTAATATTTGGTGTAGATATTTCTCCAAGGATCTTAAGAGATCTAGTTCCAGTATTATATGATAGAAAGAATATTATCGGAATATTGGCAGATGCTGATAAACCATGGGAGTATTTAGATATTGTTACAAAGGTTGATTTATTATATCAAGATGTTGCACAACCACATCAGATAAAGATATTTATTAAAAATATTGAATATTATTTAAAGAATAAAGGATATGGATTCTTAGCAGTAAAAGCCAGATCAATAGATGTATCTAGAGATCCAAAGGAAATATTTAGGGAAGTAAGAAGGGGATTGGAAGACTATGGATTAAAGATAATAAAAGAAGTAAGATTAGAACCATACCATATTGATCATTCAATGTTTTTAGTTCAAAATAAATAATTTTTAAAGGTTATTATAAATATATAAAAAATGCTACATGCTATAAGAGAAATTGATAGAAATGGGAGGGAAATATTTAGATGTCCATTATGTGGTCATATATTTGTAGATAGTAAGAAATATAGCAGACATTTGATGAAATCCCATTTAAGGAATGTTTCAATGAATAAAAGGAAATGGAAAAAATTCATGAAACAATTATTATTAGTTAATATAAAGGAAAAGAGTAATATTGAATTAAAAGGTTATGAGAAATATTTAAAGATAAAATCAAAAATGAATAATATGGAGCTAGATAGTGAATAATTTTGTCTTTTCTTTTCCAGATAACTCTCTAATTATTCTTTCATAAATTATGTTTTGTATATTTTTAATTCCTTTTACTCTATCTTCAATATCTTTAAATGATTCAAATGGTTTTTTCTGTCTTTCTTCGATAATTTTTTGCACAGTTACTTTTCCGATATCTGGTAATAATTCTAAAGTATGAATTCTAATATTCAATGGACCAGCTTTATTAAAGAAATCTACAAACCTTTTTTCATTTTTAGCTATTAAGTCCTTTATAGCCTTTTCTAAATTTGCTTTTGCAATTTCTGGTAATTCATCAAACGACAACCTTTTTAATATAGATCTTACTTTATCCCGTTGTTTATTTCCAACATATAATTCTTCAAATAAATTTACTGTAGCACCAGGTTTTAATGTTAGTAATAATAATGTAAAGTAATCTCTTCCTAAAGCATATACTACTGGCTCTTTTATATTTTTTGTGGGATCTCCCCCAGGTAAATAATATATTACAATTGAATAATCTTCTCTTCTATCCATATTTCTTTATTACATCTAATATTTTTTCCATATCTTGTTTGCTTAGAGAATGCGTATATAATACTGTTCTTAATTCCTCTTCGTTTTTTGGCAACATTTCTAATATCTGTATTTTTACTTCATCCGGTAAATTTATATCCTTTAATTCTTCTAATATTTCTTTTTCCTGTTTTTCATCCAACTTATATGTAACATTAAGGAATTTTAATGTCCTTTCTTCTACATATAATAAATTTCTTCTTTCTTTATTTTCCGATAATATATTTTTAACATTTGAAGGTGTTATAATCTTTTTATTCAGTACTTCCATTTATATATCTTTTTAAATATTATTTAAAAATATATCATGAACTTTTAATTTAATGACTGCAAGAAAAGGAAAGGGGTCTAGGAGAAAAACAAGGGATAAATTATCATTACATGTAAGGGAACATGGTAAAATAAAGATAAGGAAAATATTACAAGAATTCAATATAAATGACAAAGTTGTAATAAAGATTGATCCTGCATATAATAAAACAATGCCACATCCAAAGTACCATGGAATGGTTGGAGTAGTTTTGGGAAGGAGGGGAAAATGTTATGAAGTTTTAGTAAATGATAAAGGAAAAGAAAAAACTATAATTGTTCATCCAGCACATTTAGAAAAATTTAAGGAACAGGTTTCACCAGTTCAGACTTCTTAGGTATATTATTTAAAATAATTTCTCTTATTTTTTCCATATCCTCTTTTTTAAGCAAAGGTAATTCAATTGTTAAACTTACACTTTTATTTAATAAAAATGTATGAGTATAAATTTTTATTGTATATGATTTTTTAATTCTCTCATATGAACTCTGATATATTTCTATATTATTTATATATGAATTTTCTATTGATCTTATATTTTCATTTTCAATTAATATCAATCTCTTATTTGTAAATATTATATAATAGTTCTTTGCTTTTTCATAATATTTCAATGCAATATAATATACAATTGAAGTAATAAAAAATAATAAAACTAAAGATAGTATATTTGGGTTATAATATTCAGAAATTAAGAAGGTAACAAAATATATAGAGAAAATTAAATATAATGAAAATGTATATCTTAATGAATATATTGATGGATTATAATTAATAATAAATAATGGATCTTCATTTTCTAATTTTATTTTTTCATTAATTTTTTCTTTTTCAAATGATAAATAATAATCTTCTTTCATTTTTGTTTATTTATTCAAAAATTTATAAATATTGTTTTTTATTTATCTTTATGGACTTAAAATTTGATAAAAGATTATTATTATTAACAATATTCTCGATAATAGGCTTAATTATATATATCTATTTAGTATATGTTGCTTTAATAAATAATTCATCACCATTATTTTGTTCTATTAATAATACCCCAATAAATTGTGAAAAAGTATTGGAAAGTCCATATTCAAAAGTGTTTGGGATACCTTTAGAACTATATGCAATTTTATATTTTATAATTGACATATTTTTGATATTATTATTATATAAGAAAAGGTTAAAGATAATTTATAATTTATTTTATAGATTAATTGGCATTATATTTGTAATATTTTCATTATATACAATGCTCTTTTTAGTTCATTCAATATGTATTTATTGTAGTACAGCAGATGCAATATTTATTATTAATTTTGGGATAATTTCATATTATTATAGAAAGAAAGTTTTTGGATAAAATTTATAATTGATGAAATTTTTTAGATATATATGAAAAATAGTATAGCAATAGATATGGTAATTATTATTGTTATTGCATTAGTTATTTTGGTTTTAGCAGTTTTGTTTGGATATAAAATATTTTTAGGTGGAAATAATGCATCGAACGAATCATTTAATTTTATTAATAATAGCTTTAATAATGTTACAAATCAATCAATTCCAAATCTAATAAAATGAGAGGAAAGATTTTTGATGATTTTATGATGTTTATAGGTTATTATCTTCCAATATTTATTATAATTCTTGCAGGAGTTATATTTATTTTAACTTCAATATTTAAATATTACCATATTAATAATCCATCTCAATATTATATTTCAATACAGAACCAAAACAGTCAAAATAATCAGAACAATAATCAGAATACAATAAATTCAACAATTATGGTAAATATATATTATCAAAATGGATATGATATATATTATGTTCCATCATTTAATGAAAATCAAAATAATTGGAATATATTTTATAATATTACAAATGTTTATAGTAATATTGGTAATAATAATATATTAAATATAACTCCTCCAAATATAACAAATATTACTTCAGCATCTTTTGATATAAATTCATTAAGTAATGTTCAATTAGAGTCTATAATTAATCTATCAAATAATACTCTTGAAGGAAATGATGTTATATATACATATCAAGGAAATACATATGAATGTAAAATTGTAGGAAATAACGATATACAATATCAGGCAGGTAGTTTTGTATACTTTTGTATATTATGTACATCAAATAATAATCAAAATATACAAAATTACTATTTAAATGAACCTATGTATATAAATATAACACCAGCAATATCTTTATTAAGTAATTCTTATCCAAATTAAATACTCAATATTACGATTATACAGTAAATAATGTAGAAATAGTTAATGGAACATATTTGGCTATACCTTTATCAAATAATGGAGGATATTCTATGGAAGATTTTCAAAATGTATTAGTTACAATTGGATATCCATTAAATAATTATATAAATAATACACCATATGTTGGGGATAATGTTATATTTTTACTTAATTATGATGGTAAATATTATGCATTACCTTCATGGTATGCTGGAGAAAGTAATGGAAATTATTATTTCTTTATTAATCTATTAAATATTCCTTCATTATATAATAGTAATTTTGGTTGTAATATTATATCAATATTTGTTGGATTTAGTAATGAAAGTTTATTAAAATATTTAAATGGAACGATTGGTGGATCTCCAGAAGCATTAAATCCAAATAATCCTTCTTCTGCAATTATTTATGATAATGGATTAAATGTATTTCCAATATATGTTAACTTTTATCCATATAATGGAAATTTAGAAGAACAAAATATATCTTGTAATAATAATGGATTTGAAGAATGTTTTAATAATACACAATTTAATAATGTATTACCCCCATATAATAATGTAAATATTTATTTAAATGGAACAGGTGTTAATATAAATGTCGTAACAAATGGACCTTTACAAGGATTATTAATGGATAATGGAACTAATCAAGGATCATATGCATTAATTACATCAAATATTTTACAAAATACATTTTCTCAATTATCTCAATCACAAAATGGGTTAGGATTACAAACATTTGCATATTTTTCTGGAATACCATGGGAGGATTCTAACAACACTGGCGGAAATCCAACAGTTGCAGATGCTGTTGTATTATCATATGTTAGTAATAATAGTCAATTCTATGCTGATACAGTAAGTGATTATAATGGTAATGATTCTGGAGGTAATATAGTTTCGATTTATGGAGGAGTTGGGGGATATATTTCTCAAGGAAATCAATATATAGGAATAAATGTTGGGGGTGATACATATTTACCACTTAATTTCCCAATATTTATGTATGAATATGGATGGACAGGTGGTGGTCCAGGTCCAGGTGTTTCTTCAGGTTATTATGTTGGAATATTACAATATAATGATAGTATAGGATATTTCTTAACTACTCAATATACAAATAATCCAAGTCCAAATGGATATTATGATTATTATTATTCAGGATCGGGATGGAGTTGTAGTACAAATTGTTATCTCACTGTTGGTCTAAATGGTTGGTATCTAAATTATTATTTCTTAGAAGATAAGAATGGAAAGTGGATTGGATATTCTGGATCAAATTATTTTGCTTTTATACCTCCAGATCAACAAGGTAATTCATATTATTCTCAATATGGGGTATTTTGGTTATATAATTGGTTCCAGGTGGAAAATAATGCAGAAAATAATAATATGAATATATATTTCTTAATGAATGGTAATATATATAATTATTCTCTTGCTTCAGTACCATATAGTTGGAAAGGCTGTGGATCTTTTGGATGTTCTACATATAGTGCATATGGAATACCACCAAGCCCACCATCATCTACAATAAATGAAGAACCAATATTTGTACAATCATACATAAATGCATATAATACGGCGTTTAATCAATCAATACCAGGTTATAGTGGAATTTATCAAGAAGCTTTGAATAACTATAATTATTTTGCTTATACTGATGTAAATAGCAATTTTGTACCTGGAACATTTGGATACAACGAACAATATAATGATCAAAGTAATAGTGTTACTATAGGTCCTTTGCAAGATGAGGCAAGTATGTATTCTGAGACTCCATATTTATTTGTTTCAGCGGGTTCTGGAGGAGGATCAGGATTTATGTATCTAGATTGGATTATAGTAACCTATGGAGTACCTTATGTTGTGAGTGTATCCTAAAAAATATTAAAAAATTATCCAGTAGGATTGTAAGTATGTTGTGGAGTAGTAAAATTAAAGAGGGCTGAGCCAAGAGGTCTAATTGATCCATATGGAACTATCGTTCCAGAGGGTGGTACTAATACATACCCTCCAGCAGCGTATCCAATATAATGCTGATATAAGTGTGTTTGGTAAACTAATGTTCCTGTTGTGTTTGTCCAATCATATACTGGTGAGTTTCCAGGTAGTCCTGCTGCGTATGTTCCAGGTGTATTCATTGCCTCTACAAAGTTAGGTACCCATCCCTGATATGTATAAAATCCTGCAATGTTTGCTTGGTTTATATTATTTGCTTCTATTACATAATATGTTTGTCCATCTATTATTGCTTGTTGAATTGGCACTTTAATATTAATTGCATCAATTACATAGACATCTTGCAAAGGTTTATATGGTTGATTATTTACTGGATCAGTTTGTCCAACAAATTGATTATTCAATTGAACTATTTGGTTATGATTTTGAATTATTGTACCTGCATATTGCCCATCCCATACCACATCCTGTATCGTAGTTCCATTACTTAGTATTAAATCACCTACAGGGTCTGTATGTCCATCATAATTTATTGTTTGACCATCTGGTACAAACGCTTCATACCCGGGTGAACCCACGTACTGCACAGGCACCCGGTGCAGTGTCGGTA
>Ga0081529_144470_pt1 | contig 16100 bp, 16 predicted proteins | sample EchGeymetagenome_FD_71012 | JGI IMG/M metagenome (GOLD analysis project Ga0081529, IMG submission 71012) | Ferrous microbial mat and aquatic microbial communities from Echinus Geyser, Yellowstone National Park, USA - transect B T=78-80 C v2... ...
GAAAGAGAAACTAATAGTTAGATTATAAATGATTCTAGGTCTTTTCTCCTACCAATTGTCTGCCTATGTAAAAGCTTCTCATGTCTCAAAATGAAAACATCAATAGTATCTCGCTCCTTATCAATAACTCTACTAAGCTTTTTAATAAGTATTCTGAATTTGGCAGAGGAAATTTCACCAATAAATACTGAATTCTCTATCCAGAAAAGAAAAGGTAGCAATACCTTCCTTACTTCATTTACTCTTGATTTTTCAACATCATATACGATTATGACATAAATGTAAATCACCACCGTCTTGGAGTAAAAGGCTTATAATCGGAGTTTTCAACAATATATTTTTCAATTTTGTAAACTTCTAGCCTGATTATCCTTTTAAAGGTAACTTTCCTTTTTAATCCGTTCACAAAATAACTTTCCATTATCTTACCATCGAATTCTGCAACAAACTTTTTTTTACCCCTTTCATTAAGAAAAATTCCTCCAGAATCTATGAAATCAGAATCATCTAGGATCTTTCTTTTAATTAAAGAAATAGCAACGGTATGGGAAAATAGAGGTTTAAAAATTTCTGAAATATCCAATGACAAGCTAGATCTTCTCATTCCTGGCTCATGCAAAAAACTAATTGCTGGGTTAAGGTGTGTTCCAAATATTTCTGACAGCACTGTAGAATAAACCATGGAGTTTCCAAAACTAATCAAAGCATTCCCCATATTAGTTGGAGGCCTTCTTTCTCGTTTTCCTATCTGGAATTTTTCGGGAAGAATTGTATCAATATAAGAAAAATATTCATCATTTATTTTACCTTCAATCCCCATGAGCTCTTGTATTGAAGATGCAGAGTTGATTTTGTCAATTGGAATATCAAATCCTACAAGACCAAACTTCTTCAAAACCTTATTCATATTGTATGATGCTCCTTCCACAAATTTCCTTGCAAGATACATTCTTCTTTCCTTATCAATGTAGCTCTGAACTTGTTTTACCAACACAAAACCACTTTCAAGAAAATTTTCTGGCATTATAGAGGTTATATAATTCCCGTTGTAAGAAAATATAATAATTGGAATGCCTCTTTTTGCTAGGATATTAAGAATTGGAGATGTAATGGTTGTATTTCCAAATATAAATAATGAGTCTATGGCTTCTATTGGTAAGTTAATCTCACCATCTTCTTTCTTTATTAAAATTGAGTCATTTTCCTTTGAAATAAGACTTCCACTAAATATGTAAAAAGGTCTCATGGATCCCCCCAACAAAATTCGACCAAACTACAACCTCTGAAGCAATAATTATTCCTTACAGGTGGAGGAGCTATTTCCTCTTCCTGGAGTTTCAGTATCTTTTTGTAGGAATCATTTAATTTATATAATATGTCAGGATCTAATTTTACAATTTCAGTCTTACGAGAAGAAAGATGAATTATTCCCATGGCCTCCTTCCCGGTGGTACTTTGATATAAATTAATGTAATGAGATACCTGCATAACATCAGGCAATATAGCCTTTCTTCCTCTTTTAAATTCATGAATTATAGTTACATCATCTTTAATTTCAATGCTATCCAATTTGTTCCTACCGATCTTCATTTGAATATATCCCGGTTTTTTCCTGAATTCCTCTAGATTTTTACCCTCGTATATATATTCTGAGCCGTCAATTATAATGTCTCCATGCAACGATAGCCATAACCTTCTATCGCAAATGAAGGAATAACTTACATCTATTCCTCTAATATCCTCAATGCCCATTATGCTGACCCTCATAGACTTTATAAATAATTCTATCGATCCATCCAGTTGCATAAAGATATTCTTCCAACTTTTTATAAATTGATCTTGTAGTTGGGCAACTAAATAATATGTCACGATATCCTTTAAGATTATTTATTATTATTTCCCTTTCTTTCCATTCAATCTCCTTAAATAGTTTTGGTCCATACTCTTCAAAGGGAACGTTAAGTAAGGTAACATAGAATTCCTTAAATGGGTCTTCCCTATCTTCGCCAACAACTAATTTTCCATTTTCCTTTCTTATTATTTCCTTATTTATTAGAACCCACATTTCGTTGTATGTGCTAAAAAGACCGAGATTATCCTTATCCTTTAAACTTTCGTCGATTAGTTCAATAATAGATTCACTTTTTATGAAATTTTTAAAGGTTAAATTATAAGAATTCCACCAATTGTATATATTATTAATTTTTTCTGGAGTCATGGTAATACACTTATCCATTTTCTTATCTTCAATGATTCTATCAATTTCATCGAATGAGTCTATGGCCTTAATTATCTCATTTGATCCATTCAATTTACCAATTACTTCCTTAAATTTATTCCTGTGATCCTCATCAAAGTTTGATATGAAATTACCAATGTAATATCCTAGGCTTTTAAAATCAATAGGAGACTCATCGCCTTTCCCAAGTAGGGAAGCTAAACTATCTATTACAACATTCAAATCCTTTAGATTTTCAATGTTTCTCGGTATTACTTTATCCGGTATAGGCATAAAAACATGGGATTCTTCTTCAATTCCCCTCCCTACTCTCCCAATTCTCTGTACAAGATTGTAATTATAATATCCTGGCTCAATTATAAAGTTAGTATAATTTTTTGGTGGATTAATACCCTGTTCAATGATGTTAGATGCAATCATTATCCTTGCTTTTCCCTCTTTGAAAAGGTTTAAAGTTTCTCGACTTTTAGAATGATAACCAGAAACTAGAAGGATGTCCGAATTAGGAAAATTATGTTCAAGCAAAAATTTATAAAACTTATTTATGGTTACTATTTTATTCAATATTATTATCCAGTTCCCATATTTTAGCTCTTTCAGCAGCTCATCATTTAATTGAAATATTTCTGAGTTAAAAATATCTAACTTAATGGGGCCTCTAAGTAAATTTGAACTTTCTCCAGGTTCTGTTGTTGTTACTTTAATATATTCTACCCTTTCTTCCCCAAATACCTGAAATAGTGTTTTTATTAGATCAGAAGGTATCGTTGCGCTTGTATACCCAAATTTAACATTTTCGTATAGCAGGGAATTTAAGGCTATAATTCTATTTCTTTGATCTTTATCGTATATATGTATCTCATCAAATATTATATTCACTAATCCTTTTGTTATAAGATTACTTAGATGCGATCCTTTTACATGATATCTTTCCCAGTAATGGTTATACAATATCAAAAAAACTATTGATGGATTCGTGATTATTAACTTTGAATTTGAAATTATGTAATCGATTGCAGTGAGGATGGCAAGAGGGTAATTATCTTCACCAAATCCTTCTTCCTCTATGGTATGAGTGATATCCTCTCTCGAAAGCTTTTTAAGATATGATGATCTTATTAATCCACTGGAGAGGAATTCTTCATATTTTTCCTCAATAAGATAATTGTTGGGTAAAACTAGAAAAGTTACTCCTTCAGAATTGTCTAATCTTTTAAACGTGTGAGTCTTACCAGCGCCTGTTGGAGCATCAACAATAAGTACCCTTTTGTTGCTTCTTCCCTCCAATAGAAATTGCTCTATCTTAGATTGAAAATCTCTTTTGATGTATTGTTTTTCTGTGGTTAACGTAATTCTATCAATTTTCATATATTTTCATTAATATTCTTTCTTCTTTTAAAGGTCCAACTATATAATATGGTAAGGCTATATGCTCTGTGTAATCAAAATTCATAGATGCAAGGTACCTATATATTTCCTCCTTGCTGAGTATATGTCGAACGGTATACAAATTTATGAATGCCGCTATACTTAAGTCATGAATTTCTTCAGCCTTTAGAACCCCAACTTTACCCGTACCAACCCTAAGAACCTCTGGTAATATCATTTTTTCATCCCCTATAAAATAAGTATAGAATGAATTACCCGGCTTCATGAATTCTTGCATATAGAAATTCTTATACATGATACTACCTGTCTTTATGGAAGGATGAGAGTTCGTTCCATTGAAATCTATTCCCTGCATCGTATTTCTTATCATTGGTTTCATGAATCTTGGTTTTTCAGAAAAAATTCCGTTTTCATACCCGACTGGTACTCCAACAGTAAACCAAAAATCGTAATTTTTGAGTTCTTTATAATTGGGTTTGAAAGAGGAAATTTCAAAAAAGTTGCCGATTCCCAATTGATGCAACAAAGAATACTTTAACGCAATATCCCCTATGAAATTAGATGGTCTCTCAATTTTCCCCCCCTGAATGTGATAATAGTTAATTGGAGAAATCACTGTCAGCTTGATCTTCCGTATCTTCATTTTCTTCCTCACCCTTTCCTTTTTTCTACTTATTATTCTTCTTTTCGAATCTATCTTTCCAGTCAATTTGCATCTTCTTTACTATTGCATTTGCGTATTGGGTTAATTTATCCTTATCATCCTTTAACTTAATAACCTCTGATAGATAGGATTTGAGATCATTTCCACCGAGTAGATAATCTCCGTATATTCCTTCCATATTTTGAGCAATTTGTTTTTCTGGATCGTAATTGTTTGTAGACCATGCATCAGATAATAATGTGTAAGACGTCAGGGGTTTATCCCCTCTCGAAAAGCCTATTGCTATTATATTATTGTAGATGTTTTCTCCAACTATTGCAGTTCTTGCTCCATATCTCCTCGTTCCCATTATGGTTAAAATGGCTAAATCCAGTAGTTCCTTTGATACATTTTCCAGAGTCACAAATCTAACAAATTTTACACCGGGTTTTATATATTGGGTATTGTAGAGGGCATTACGTGCAGGTTCTCCTTTATCCTTATCCCAAAGTATGGTTCCTGATTCAGATAAAGTATTGTGGGTAAATCTCTCAGTAATAAGTCCTAGGGGTTCAAAGCTGTATGACCAATCATAATAAATTCTAGACGCAATAGAAGTAGCCTCCTCTCCCGTCCCTATGCTAGAATCACCATATAGAGCGCTAAGTGGGTTCCTGATGAGCAGCTCCTTCTTTTCTATTGCGTTTCTCTCATATTCCTGGGGAACTAATCCATTGTACTTCCTAAGTAATGATAGAGCATATGTCCTTTCAGCACCACGCCATTTCGAACCAGGGATCACAACCCTCTCTTGTCCAAAGAATTCTTCACTGGTTGTCTCGGTTGCGTCATTGTTTCTTATGATGAGAAAGCTCGTGGTTTCAGAGACAATTCCAATTTTCACAAATATGCCTTTATTCTTTCCCAAGTCTATTTCTTCTATGCTCCTAGCCAATAAACCTTTTTCAAATATTTTCTCTAGATATTCCATTATTTAACACCTCGCTCTTGATTACTTAAATTATAGTATTCATAGTATTTTTTCATGAGATTAAATTCAAAAGCATCTATTATATATGACTTTAGGTTGCCAGCCGGAATTCTTTTACCGAATGAATTATTTATCATGTGAATCAATGTCTCCGAAAACTTCTCAATTAGCTCAATTTTCACATTATATTCATTATCTCTTTCTAATCCCTTATATATCCTGCTAGAAATGATATCCTTAAAGTTGTTCAAATCATCATTTTTGCCACTGAAAATAGCTGACATCTTTTCCAATGCATCAAGGGTGTCTCTTAACATCCATGTTCTCTGATTTGTGCTCTTAGGGAATTTTGGACCCATTAATTCAAAGGCTATATCTGCCAATTCTCTAATTTCCTTCATTTTTTTATTACCTCCATTTGGCGCTTGATTTAAGTATCGATCAATCAATTTATTGATACCATTATAAATATCATAATCCTTATTATCAAATAATATTCTCTCTAATTTTGGATTACCCATATACACTTTTTTTAAATAATGAAAAATGCTAAGTGGATCTTCTATAAAAGCGTTCAAAACTTCAACAATATTAATTTCTTTTGCACCCCTATTTTTATTGGAATTCCCGGAAACAAATTTAAATAAATTAACAAAGTCTAGCACCTCAGAAATTTTGTTACACCTTATTTTATCCCATTTTAAATCGTTAATAAAAAATCCCTTGGTTTCCATTCTAAATATTTCCAATTGGTTTTCTATAGGTGGACTATGTGAGTCTATAATTAAACATTTCAATTTGGTTAACATTATAAGATTAAGTGATGACTCTAAAACATTAAATGCATCTTTGTTATTATTAATGTCTCCCGGATCAAAGAAATATGAATTATCCAACCTTTTCCCCCTGATTGGGGAATCCAGACCTATTTCCAGAGTATTTATTGCTGGTATTCTTTTATTTTCAGTATTCTTTAATTTATCAACTAGACCGGCGATATCCATATATGCGACAGCACCAGGAAATACTAGATATAAGAAATTAGTGGAATATTCTGATTTTTCGTTCATAACCAAATATCTTCTCAATAATGCTTCTATAGCATAGTTATCATCGATTTTAAAATTCGAGATTTTGGAGGTAATTACTTTATTTGAAAAGGAGCTGTTTGTATTGATGCCATATGTATTTTCAGTAAGTCCACGTCTTGATGCTTTATATCCAGTCACAATAGCCATTTCAGACTTATCAGGCACCTCTTCCATTTCTAAGATCGAAATACCCAGTATATATTTTATTATGGATTCAATTTCACTCCTTAAATCGATTAAATTCTTGTTCCACGAATTTAGAATTTCAGAAAGGGCATTCTCATATATGCTATCATCGATCTTTTCCTCAGATATAAACAACAGATTCGAAAACGGAGATTTCAATAATTTACTTCTACCCTTATAAATTGATTCAAATGGTTTGAGAATAGCCTCATTTTTATTTATAAATTGATCAAATTTATCGAGTAATATTGATATATTTTTGTAGTCACCTTTCTTTAATTTCTTGGGATCATTTAACTCTAGCTGAATGGTCCTTATTACGAATATCTTCCTCCGTTCATTAATGGCGTCTTTATCATCATAAGAAATATTTCTTAGTTTGAGAATTTTCTTAGCATCAAAACTATCGTTATTTATAACTAAATCGACAAATACAGACTTTAAATTCTTATTGACACTTTCTCTATATTTATCGAGTAATCCAGAATATTTCACTTCTATTGAGCCTTTGATTGGGGTTATGACTGAAATAAATAAATTGTTTTCACTTATAAATCTATCTATTTCACCTACATCTATCTTTATTATGCCCCTGGCAGGATTTTGTATTTTACGGTCGTTAAATTTTATCCCTAAATGTGGACTGACTATTTCACGATAATACTCCATAGTTCTGTCAATTAATTTGTTAGAGATTTCCGAAAGGTTAATAGAAGCGCCATCATAAGAATAATAATAAACCGCAGATTCCGTTGCCCATAGGTATTTCTTTCCCAATGAATTCAATTCCTCTATAAGCGAAAGTTTAACCAGGTCAGTCAATGCATAGTATATTGAAGGAGTAAATTTTATTGATTTAATACTGTCCTTTTTTAGAATAAAATTACCAACTATTATGTTCATGTTCAATTTCGAATCAGATTCATTAAATATGCTGGAGAGTTTATCAGCATTGCTAACAATATCTTTTTCAAATACCATTGATGGATCTTGAAATTTACCGATCGCGTTAAACTGAGTTCCTATCTCAGTCGATATAACCAAATCATAAATGGTATCATAATTCAAACCAACATCATTTAATAAATCATCTAAATTCAATTCCTTAATGAGGGAAATCAATATATCTTTTTCATACATCTTATAACTTGAATTCGTTAGTTTATTATAATCATGAAAAAGGAAACCGATGAGACCTCTCTTTATTTTATGTTCAATATCTTTTATATCTGAAAGTTTTCCCTCTTCAATTGCTAGATCTATAACTCTTAGAATCATAGATGCACCTGATATAATGTGGGACAGGTAAGGCATATCTTTTTTACTTTCAAATTTAAGATTGCCTCCCCATTCACCACCCTTCGCGCAAACCTGAAATCTATCATTAAACCAAACTTTCGTGAGAATGTCCTTAAGGAACCATTCATATATATTTGTAAGTCTTTCATCTGAAAATTTCATTCCAGAACCTAAATCAATTCGCATTCTGCACCACCTCGATTAAGCCTAAGCCCAAGCCGGTTTTGCTTCCTAGGCCCCTATAATATATAACTTTTAATGCACTTGGATCTCCAGTCATGGTTCCCTCAAATTCAAAGCCAACTGTCTTTGATATACTTTCGGGTCTTGAGGAAATTCTGACGGTTTTCCTTCTTATATTTTTCAATTTTATGTCTAAATTAGGACTTTTAATCTTGAATAAATTACTAAGCTGCCAATTAGTTATTGCGAGTAGATTTTTTTCTACCAATTCTGGCACGTCCACATATTTATTCTTTGAATTAAAGTCGCGGACCAGAACCGGCGACAAGGTTCTGAAATTTAATTTTTCAACATCGCCTAGTTCTTTCCAATCTTTAACGATTGTAACAACATATTTTGTATTAATAATTCTAATTAACGGATTAATGGATAATCCTAATCTCAAGTAATCAATAAGTCTTTTATCAAGCGACCTAAAAATTATAAAACCATTAGGAATGTCAAGTCCATTAAGACCTGATTTCTGGTTATTGGATATGAAGTTACTAAATGTATGAAGTGAAAAACTATCTTTATAATGCAACTTCCTTATGTTTTTATCGTAAAGAGATAATTTTTCGTAAAAATTTAGAGAAAGATAATAATTGTAGTCAAATGGTATAATTAATCCTTCTATCCTTTTCATTATAATTTTAAGCGAGTTTCCGCTCATAATATTTATTAATTTAAAAACCATAATAAAAATATTATGGGTCTTCTGGAAAAAAATGAAGGAAAACAAAAATTAAAATATGAGAATTCCGCACTCATCACCTTTGTTGGATTTAGAGAGCATTTATCGGTGGGATTCATAAATAATATAAATGTAAAGTACCTAAAAGTCACGAAGATTTATCTGTTTACATCAAGTCCATCTGTCTCCGGTTACGATGAAAAGACAAATGAAATTATAACCAGGCATTTGGATAAAATAAAGAAAATTTCCAAAGATAGATTCGGTGATGTTGAAATCGAAACCGTTGAATTAGAAGATATTTGGGAAATAAATAAAATATATACAGAATTAAATGTAATAAAAGAAAGAAGTGGTATAGCTAATTTAAGTGCCGGCCCATCATCCTTCTCTCTTTCATTACTTCTATGGATAATAAATAAACCGGGATATTTACTCTCTCACGTAAAAGAGGAATCAAGAACTATCGATAAGGAACCTATTAAATTTGAATTTAGAACATTTAATATAATGCCTTATCTGAATTTAATTTTGAATCTTGATGATAACACAAAGAGATTATTGGAAGTTATTGGAAATGGCAACGTTAAAATTAAGGAAATACAGAAATCAATATCTCAAGGGATAAATAAAAAAAGTAATATTCCTTACAAAACCCTGTATGAGAAAATAAAGAATTTGAATAATCTTGGTATAATTGAAATTACAAAAAACAGATACATAAGGGTAAGAATATCTGATGATATCATTTCCATAATTGGAGATAGAATAAAATTAACTTAGCTATTATTGACTCTTGGAAAGAGAAAGCTTCTTATACATCTGTTAAGGCACTTCAACGCATCCTAATTTTACGATATTAAAGGTTTTCTAAGGATGGTACAAATTTAGATAAGGCATCTTTGCATCATGACCAATACAATCTACTAATGCAATACTGGCAAAAAAGTCAATAAGGAAGAGACACATTCGGGCATTTTTTTTAAATTAAAAGAATTTAGATCATTTGGAACAAAAGAGTTGGGAACCGATCGAAGCAAATGGGGGGGAACATCACAGTTGGAAAATACTACAGAATACAAGATGAAAACTCTGGGAAAAGAATACTAGGGGCTGAAAGAGCATATCAGGAGCTATCTGATGGTATGATATATGCTTATACATTCAAACACGCTAAATTATGGAGTTTGGGGATTCAATGGGTTAATGACCCTTCACATCCCCGATCAGAATGAATTTATCCTCATTTAGCAAATTTTCCCATGCACCAATAAGGTTGGTCTTCAGGGATACTTCAGAGAACGGCATGTTTACGGCCTTTGTATTTGAAGTAAACATAACCTCCATAAACAGCATTCATTCACCTGGAAAAAAGCTTTTCTCATTCATAATAGGTAATTCGTTTCAGCTTGTAATTCTCTTTCATCTTTTGATTTATTAAAATTTGTGGAACCATTGTCAATGATGGCGCCTTCTTAGGCATCCATTAGGAAGAACTTGGACGCATCCTTTAGTGCAAGAACTGCATTTTTAAATATAAATTTATATTGAACACAAATAGTAACGCTTTACCAATAATCGACATCTTCAAAAAGTCTAAAATTTAGGGGCATCTTCCATATGTTCATCAAAAAATTGTGACCAAAGATTATAAATTGATAACGTATAAAGAAGAATGAGTCAGAATTACGAAAGGGTCAAGGAATTTGCTGAAAAGTCTCTGGGTGAGGTCCCCCAGGTGATCGATCTGCTTTTTAAAATAGACGAAGATGCGGCAATGGAACAGTTCAATCAGAATAACCTCCTTTATCTTGGAAGATCTAATCTTTCGCTGAAGACAAAGATGCTGATAGCGATTTCAGTTGCTCTGGCAAACGGACCTAGGGAATCTGCGATGATCCATTACCGGTTAGCACGGAGGTTCAATATCTCTCCTATCGAAATTCTGGATGCAATAAGGGTCACAAAGATGGCACTGATGTCATCAACCCTTGATTCCCTTGAGCCCATATTGGAAACATTCGGCAGGGATGAAGATAGTGGGGATGTGCAAGAGGCTAAAAATTTATTGCTTTCCCTAAAGAAGGAGACAGGTATCGTCCCTAAGAGGGTGGAAAATGCGTCCATTTTCTCCCCAGCACTGGCAAAGGAACATTTGAGAGAGAAGAAAGAAATGCTGAAACCCAGATCACTGAATATGAAAGACGTATTTGCTATAGCATTTGCAGTGAGCGCCTCAATCAGGGACAGAGAATGTGAAAAGATCTATCTAGAACAACTAAGAAAGAATGGTGGAACCAAGGAAGAAGTTGAGGATATTCTTACAACCGTGAGGTTCATTGTCGGAAATCGCGCATATGTAAACAGTCTGGATATTTTGAAAGATATTGCCGGGCGGAGATGAATATGGCTCAGTGAGGATGTGAAATACTGCTTCCCTACTTTCCCTTCATTTACCACTGCTGTTATTTTTCTACATAAAAGGTCTTTTCACACCTACTGTGGATCATCCTGACTACCACCTGTAATGTTCCCATGAAGCAGTGAATCAGATTTCCTTAACAGTATATGAGTGAGTACAGGAATGCTGTAGGTGTTGGATTTGTAGATTCCAAGCTAATATAATTCTCACCTGGATTCAACTCATATACTAAAAGCCAAAGTAGAAACGCTGAAAAATATGAAATATATCCATTAGGCAGCACATTTTAAATGATGTTACTAATCGAGACCATGAACTGTCTACCCATTTTCATAATGTAAAGAGCGAAAAAGATTTGACGTGATCCGCCTGTTATCGATATTGAGGGGATCACTTGACAAATAAATCCTACCGTTCTCAGCAGAGCCAAAATTTCCATGATTATTCCAGCAATTTCAGATAAAATTGGATAGATAAAGAATCAAAACTTGTGTACCCCTTTTTCTATCCTGCTTGCCAGGTTAAACTTTTCCAGCGGGTCATAAAGTTTTCTCAATTAAGACTTAATCTTTCCATCATCAGGGCTCTTAATACATTTATCTATCATCATCGCAAATTTCTTCCTTTCCCTGAAGAATTTTGGATTGAATTTTTCAGTACCTTCTTCGAGATCCAAACTAATAATCCTTTCGATTATCTTGAAGATAAGGTTATCGGGTAAAATAATTAATTATCTCCATTCTTTTTAATTCATAAATTGCCCCTGAACTCTGGGAGCAAGGCGGCTGCTTAAAATCAATGGAACCAGATATTATCCTTCAATGTTTCTGAAAGAGATGGAACAGAGTTCTTCCTGCAGCTAGATGATTCTCCATTTTTTGGATATCAGGATTATTGATAGAAAATTTCCTTAATTAAGCTCTTAACGTTCTCATTGTCATGGAACCCTCTATACCGGTAATAAATTCACCTCATCTCTAGGATGTTCTTCTCCTTCCCATTGGATTCTTTCAAGATCATGGCGGGTATTGGAACTTATGAAATCACCTTGAACGTCACAATACCTATGAAAAATTCCCCCGCCGTATCCGTACCCTCTATGGTCTATGAGAATGGCATCATAGTTTCCGCTGTTTGCGAGGTCTATGATCATATTGGATAGATTTCCTTCTGCCATGACGGAAGTGATATTGGATGCCTGATATTCAGACTTTTTATGAACTCCTCCATTTTGGTTTTGCCTTGCTTTCAGCAGCCTCTATGTTTACCCTCATCAGGCCGATGTACCTGACTCTCATTGATGAGCAGGGAACAATCAGGGCAAGAAAAATCCCAGTTTTAACATTGAATTGTCAACAAAAATATTCCAGTAGAATTGCCATAAGTCAATCCCAATCAAAATTCATTAAAAGCACGATGATGAGGAGTTCCATCCTGAAAATGCTTTTCCGAGACCATGGAAGTTCATCATGACCATCATTGGGAATATCATAATTATTATACAGGCAATTTTCAGTGTTTTTATGAAGTTACTGTTCATTGCGACCCACCTGAAATCATAGTACCTTGCAACCAGACCTATGATTATGGCAATAATCATCTAGATCCAAAGATATTTATCCATACTATCCCTAATTCTGATAAGTCTGTTTCGTTATCCCATACTAATCTATGTGGCTGGTAACAGTTAACAGTTTTTGCAAAAATTGAGCTCCATTAAAAGTTTAGAGGAAATTTTTGTGTAATGAAAGACTTACTTGCCTCTCGATGAGCATTTCAATCTCACAAAATCCGTAACATCGTAACTTTATGATTCCTTTACCTAGACACAATAAACTAGAGGAACAATCAAGGACTGGAAATGAGATATATATTTTCATAATACAGAGGAAAGGAGGATTCATGTTTGATGATTCCCAGGAAAGAATAGATTCCTCTTTCAAGTTCCTGCTTCTATCCAGGGGTGCGCGCAGCGTAGCTCTTGTATTTGTATCCCTGGCATTTTCACTTTATTTAAATGCCCTCGGTTACAGTCTAATTTTCATAGGCTTGGCATTTCTGGTGATAGTTGCATTTAACATGTTTGTGTCTCTTTTCCTGGGAATGATAGGCGACAGGATCGGCTATTCAAGGGCACTAATAATATCGGAATTATTCTCTCTGGCCGGAACAGCAGGTCTTTTCTTTTCTTCTAGCATATATGTTATCCTTGTTTCAGCCACTCTTGCAGGTATATCAGGGACAGCAGGAGGAATAAGGGGAGCCTTTTCACCAGGGATGACCGCCTTTATTGCGAGCAACTGGCCAGATGAAATAGAGAGGGTCCTGAAACTGGCAAGAGTCAACGTTGTTGCCTCGCTTTCGTCAATAATTGGCGGATTGCTTCTCTATACCCATGGGTATCTCGTTCCATATTTTGGGTATATAGGCACATTCAGGTTCCTATTTTTAATATCCTTCATATGCCTGCTGGTATCTACTATCTCCCTTCTCTTCCTGAGGGAAAGAAGAAGACCGAAGAAGACTACGAAGATAATGAAGTTGGAAAGCGCATCATATCTGTGGAGAATAATAGTTCCAAATTCTGTGAACGGAGCGGCAATCGGTATAGCCATTCCTCTCCTGCCACTCTGGTTCCACCTGAGATACGGGATATCGGTTTCTGCGGTGGGGGAAGCGTTCACATTCTCTTATGCCGCAACGGCCCTGGGATCATACATCTCAGGAAGATATCTTAATTCAAAGAAGGTGAGCGCTATCTTTATTTCGTCGGTAGCAAGGCTTTTCCAGGGTCTGTTTTTGATTTTAATGGCTATCTCTCCATTTGTGTTTCTTGCAGTTGGAATTTACGTTTTGAGGAGTATGGTAGCGGGAATCGGAGCGCCTATGAGGTCAGCAATATCCGTGAGGGGCATAGGGAGCGAGGATTACGGTACCGCATCCAGTGTTCAGGCCATCGCTACCAGAGGATCTCAGATGACCTCAGGTTTATCAGGATACCTGATGGATTTTTACAATTCTCTACCATTATTTGTCGGGGGTATAATTCAGATTTCAGGCACGGTCGTTTACTATAGATTAATAAGGAATTGGGAACTAAGGAAAGTGGCAGGTAGACCTGAAAAATGAACCCAGTTGGTTATGATGTGTGGCACTGACTCTATACCCCATTGAGAAATTCCATGATAACCATGTTAAATTCCTCCAGACGTGTCAAAATAGCATGCGTGCCCGGCCCCCTTGATAATTTCTGCCCTTCCTGACTTCAATTTTCTTATAATCTAGGATCCTCTGGGTCAGAAATTTTATTCCTGCTTCCCCAGATTTTTAAAACAGGAGAAATAATTTTAGAGAGATTAAGCTCCCTCATGCTTACAGGATCCACTGCTATCACCGCCTTCACCCTGTCCCTGTTGACGTTAAAGTCCAGGGCGAGAAATCCGCTCGCAGAAGAACTTGCGATCATTGGCTTTCTATCAAAATATCTCTCAATGATGTGATCAAGGAATACTCTGAATTCCTCATTTGTTGACAGCCTGAACTTGCTTTGACTTTATGGAAATCCTGGTACATCTAACGGAATAAGTCTATACCTTATTTTTACCGAGAATCAAGAAGTCCTTATTTTTTCCTGAATTCTTCCTAGAAGCTTTATAAATTCATGGCAAGTATCTTAATTTCCTTTTTTCTACCAGGGTTAAGGTACCTGAATTTTTTACTACCGAAATCCTCGAATTTCTCAATAATTCCTTGAATATCTTAATATTTTTTCAAAGAAAAATGAATTCCTACTGTCTTTTCTAGATCAAATTAAGATGTGCTTGAAAATCAGGGTGCGTCTAAGGATCGGCACCTTTTTTAGCGATGCACTTTATGCTCAAGAATAGCATTGAAATCTCATAAAACAGCCAAAGTTTTGGAATCATTTTAGTTCTATGAATAATATTAATGAAATGAATTTAATGAAAAAATGAAAGCTTTTTCAAATTTTCGAATGATGAAAAATGTGTCTATTAATACTTAAATATTGGAAGCTCATGAGATTAAGATAAGAATATGGAAAAAAATAGTATAATTTTGCCAGAATGGAGAAGAAGGCTTCTAGAAAATCATCTTCTTATAACTTTAATATTATTTGAATTGATTTTGAGTGTAGTTTTTATTATAATATCTTACCTTACTGGAAAAATTTACTTAAGAGGAGTTGCTGTGGGTTTGACAATAGCATGGTTGACAAGTTTAGTAGCCTATTTTTTTCAAATTATGGCAATGAAAAGAAAAATTAATATTTGAAACATTTATATTTATAGGGGCAGGAATAGGCGAGTTAGTAAATCTTAATATAGATGATTTAAGGGATGGAAATCTTTTAATCAGCTCTAAAAAAGTGAGAAAAATAGGTTAGTTCCATTGCCAGATAGCCTTGTTAATGACCCTCTGAAAATATTTAGTATTATAGGATGCAAACAGACCCCAGGGCCTTATTTACTTCCATAAAGGGCAGGATGGATTATAACTATATCAGAAAAGTTATAAAAATCTTGGAAAAAATTCGGACAACCTGAGTTGCACCCTCATTCTTTCAGACATTATTACGGCACTACACTTATCGCACATGGCATGGATATTCGCATGGTTCAAATTCTTATGGGACATGCATCCATTTCTTCAACAGAAATCTATACCCATATTTCCAAGAAAACTGTTGGAGAGATAACCAGGGACATTCTTAATAAACTTTTTCGCATCGAGGGGAATTTGATCCAAAAGGTTCAAATTCAGTTGGGAGCAGTATCTGGTAGATATGGGAGCACTGGGATTTGAACCCAGATCTGCGGGTCTCTCTTAGGGTCATCGCTCCAGTTAATCATCACTGAATCAGACGACCCACATTTAATCAAACCCTAACTGGAGCCCGCTAGGA
>Ga0081529_118238_pt1 | contig 16068 bp, 14 predicted proteins | sample EchGeymetagenome_FD_71012 | JGI IMG/M metagenome (GOLD analysis project Ga0081529, IMG submission 71012) | Ferrous microbial mat and aquatic microbial communities from Echinus Geyser, Yellowstone National Park, USA - transect B T=78-80 C v2... ...
TTTATATAGATTTCTGGATTTGGGCATTTGTGTGCATGGGCAGTAGGGTGGTAGCATAGACCCAAGACCTCCTTTAGGAAAAGATGGAGGGGTACGTGCACACACATAGGGGGGATGAAGAAGGGGACTGAAGATGGTCGGCGTTCCCCATGATGCCTTCTTCAGCAACGCAGAAGGCATATGAATGGGTGGGTACGTCGAGACAGGGGCGGAGCGGAGTGGGACCAGTGAACCCGTGAGGTCCCTATATGATGCGCTGAAGCCCAAGCTCCGCTACGCGTACGATAGATATGCTGATGCGTACCTCCGTGCGCCTACGTAGAGTGAAACCCTGTGAGTTCCCCTCCCATTCAACGTGAAGACACCTCACACCACGTTAACATCCGCGAATTTCTTTCCGCAGAGAAGTAGGGCTGTCAGACCGGTTCTAACAGCCTCCTTACCCTCCCCCCTTATAATCGTCGAGTGACCCACTTCGACGCCTGGAACGTCTGTTATAGAGTTCTTCTCACCGCTCTCACCGTCAAATTTGATACCCAAGTCACGAGCTCTTAGGTGAGACACTATCAAAGTCCTCCTCGAGACTAGTCACCAAAGTTGTTAATAACGTTACCTCGTTATGAGATGAATCCGATATTCATCCTGTTTATAATGAGGAGTTTAATCAGATGGATAAACACATATCACCAAAGATGTGCTGGATTTTTGGGTGTGTTTGGCTCACTGATACCCGCGTTTGTGGTTTTGGATGATTTTTTCGATTGATGCTGTGGTTTCTAAAGCAAGCGTCAGGGCTCTCTGAGCTTCGTTTTGGGTTATCCCGCTCCGGTCATAGTCGGCCTTCTTCCTTAGAATATAGAGTTCCTCAAGCGCTTCTGCTTCCGTCGTGTGTCCTAGGTTGAGTAGTATGTGGACGAGCTTGTCATCCCGACGTGGTATAGGTGTGTTGAGTCCAGATAACATGTCTTCCACCGCCATCCTCGCGGCGAAGTAGGCGGCTGATGCGGCCTTGTTTAGACACCCGTACCGGAGGTCTTCCTCCGCCTCTTTAAGTAGCACGTGCACTTTTTGTGATAAAGGTTTTGTGGGCAATGGAGTTCTTCTCGAGTATCATTGGGCTTAGTGATGCCCAGGGGTATTTTGTTTTGAGGTGTGTGATTGTTTGAGCGAGTTTTTGTCTTAGTTGGTCTTTGTTGGCTTGTGGTTTTGTTATTACGAACACGTTCGACTCATAAAGGGAGCACTCCTCTAAAAATAGTATTTCCTCTACTCCTTCTAGGTTTGAAACGTCGTTAAGTAGCTCGTGCAAAGGTTTCCACCACTGCTTTGAGACGGGTATATCAATCATTACACTTTAAACACCTGCATAGAAGCCTTATAAGTATTGCTTGATACGTTAGAGAGTAACGTTTAGAGAATACACCTCTCCACGCATTGGCTGGCTCTTGGTTAGTGTAGCGTTCACGGCGCTGGTTTGCTCAAAAATGTATTCGTGGTTCCTCTATACCTTAATACAAGTGAATATACAATGTGTATTCGGGAGGTTATTGTGGTTACATTAATCTGAAAGGACGGCTCAATAACTCATTAAGGATAATTTTCTCGGGCCTTTGTGGTTTAGGGAGAACCGTGGGTTCAGTAATTTTGCAGCAGTGTTGCTGCTCTTCCTCGAATAGTTGTACCTTATCCGTTTAGTTCGGTGCTAAGATCAATACTGTTTCTTGTTTATGGGTCTTAGTAGAAATATTTATTAGATAGTTTTGTTTAATGGCTACGAATGTCTTCCCAAGCTCCGTCGAAGAGGGGGCCGTTCCTGCGTGAAGCCACTGGGCTCGTGCGCGAGATCAGCCCGTTGCGGGCGATGTTCTTTAACTTCTGCGCCATGAGTGGGGGAATCGTTGTTTTAAATTATATTTATAGCGCGTTCTATCCCGCTTCACCCACTTTCGGCCTATCCTCCCTGGACTTAGCTCAGATCCTCTCAGCCTTGGCGCTTATTCCTTACGGCCTGATCTTCATAGCAATGGTTTCAAGGATTCCCCGCACGGGCGGAGACTACGTGTTCACCTCAAGGATTATTTCCCCGTTCGCGGGGTGGCTTGAGACTGGACACTACTTTTTGCTAACATATCCATCATAGGCTTCGAGTTACTCCAGATTAGCTATGTGACGCAGGCTTTCTTCGTGACCATGGGGGCAATATATAAAACCGCTTTCTGGAGTTCGCTATCCTCGTTCTTCTCAAGCCCCATTAATCAGGCGGTCATAGGGATACTCCTCGTGGCGTTGATGGGTGGGCTTGGATTCACTAGCACAAGGAAATTCACACTCGTGACCGCGGTTTTCGCGGTTCTCGGAGTAAGCGGTATACTCCTCCAACTAGCGCTCTTCTCCTTCGGAGTAAGCAGGGACGCGTTTTTGGCTAACTTCCAGTCGTATACGGGTGTATCGGCGAGTCAAGTGGTGAGTCAGGCGTTTAACCTATCCTCCTCGCCGTTAAGACTTGAGCCCATCTCCTTCGCAATCCTAGGGCCCGCGGTTGGATTCGCGCTGTTTAACCTGATAGGCTACCAGTATTCAGCATACGTGGCTGGTGAGTTAAAGGGTAATATCAAGAGGACGGGTTTGGTCTCAATACTTGGGAGCCTATGGCTGTACACCGCTGTTACATGGATACTCCTTGTCCCTGTGGTCTTCAGTGTGTTCGGATACAGCTTCCTACACGCTTGGGCGTATCTGGCGTTTAACGCCCCCTCTCAGGCACCGCTTAGCGGAATCATTCCCCAGAGCGCGGTGCTCGGATTGATCGCAGCCCCCAAGCTATGGCCAATTTGGTTCTACGTCACCTTCGTAGCCGATGTGCTGATGTTCTCACTTGGCCCAGTATATATCTTCATGATGTCGAGGATAGTGTTCGCGTGGTCGATGGATAGAATTGTTCCCGGGTGGTTTGCGGAGGTGAATCAGAGAACTGCCACACCAACAAGGATATATGTGCTCACACTGCTAGGTGGCCTCATATTCTTCCTTATGTCGTTCCCACCTGTGGGCCTGAATCTCTCCTCTTTGGCTTACTACTCGATACTTTTGTCCGCGTTGACCTGGATTCTACCAGGTTTCAACGCGATTTTGATGCCCTTCAGGAAGAAAGAGCTCTTCGAGATGGGGGTCTTAACAAAAAGGGTTGCGGGTGTTCCTGTTCTCGTGTGGATTGGGGTGATATGGCTCGCATTCATTCTCCCAATATATGTGAGCGCATTTATACAGCCGCTCATATCTGGTTTCTTCAGCTCCCCCACGTGGGCGTACGCCACTAACACCGGTGTCTCAATCGTGGCGTTAATCGTTGCAGTGGGTGGGGTGATCTACTTTGGCTCAAAATACTATAATAGGCGACGTGGGGTGGACATCGACTTGGCTTTTAAAGAGATACCTCCCGAGTGACCTCTAAGCGAAATAGCGGGCCGCTGCCTTTAGGTAGATTTGAGCTATCTTTGTAACTGCACTGATACTCACGGATTCGTTGTAGCCGTGGGTGTTTTCGAAGTCACCTGGTCCATAAAAGCAGGTGTCCACGCCGTGCTTTCGGAAAACGTTCGCGTCGCTTGTACCCTGCGTTACATAGAATTCTGGGGCTACACCAAGAACGTCAGCCGCCTCCTCTTTGAGTGCTCGTGCTATGCGTGAGTCTGGCTTGGTGTAGCTTGGGTCGGATTGGGATTCTCCGAGGAGTTCTAGGGTCACACTCCCGCTTTCCTTAACCACGCGGCTTACGGCTGCGTGCAGGCTCTCCCTGCTCATCCCGATGGGAACGCAGAATGCTACTTCCGCCTCGCAGGCATCTGGTACTATGTTTATCATTGTCCCCCCACGCACAACACCCAGATTCATGGTGGGCTTAACAAGCATCTCTAGGAGTTGGTCATGGGTGATGCCTGAGGCTGCTTCTCCTAGGTCCTCGGCTATGTGTTTTGGTGAGGCGTATACGATGCCGCGTATGTCCTCGGGTGGCTCGGCTCTCAGCTTGGTGATAGTTGTGTGGATGTTTTCGAGCACTCTAAACAGCTTCACACACGCGTTGTCCTCATAAACAGGTGTGCTGCCGTGCCTGGGTTTCGCGTTGGAGTGTAGCCTCACCCAGTAGTCTCCGCGCTCTCCGAGGCAAACCTTCTTTATGCCGCTCTGTTCACCCATCACACACGCCTTTCCTCGGAGTTTGCCTGTTGTAAGAAGCCAGTCGGATGTATTCCACCCTATAGGTGTCCTGTGCCAGTTTTCCTCGTCGAGTACGGAGACAAATTCAACCCTACCTGGCAGGTCCACCTCGTTTTGGTATAGAAGCCTTTAGGCGAAGAGTTCGGCCGCGAGCCCCGCCTTCATGTCGCTTGCGCCTCTACCGTGTATCCGGTCGCCCACCACCTCCCCCGAGAAGGGTGAGTGAACCCATCTTGATGGGTCCCCCGCTGGAACCACATCCGCGTGCCCATAAAAAATGAATCCATCACTCCCGTCACCGAATGATGATGTGAGCGCCCAAGCCTTATCGCCCGGGTCATGTAGTTCACACCCCAACCCAGCCTGATTTAGGAAATCCCTGATGTACAACTGGATGTCGTAGTCTTCAACCGGGGGGTTCTCGGACTTGAAGCGTATGAGGTCCACAACAAGCCTGACGAGCTCCTTCTCAGAGTTTTTCAGCTCATTCAGAGCCTTATCAAGATTCTTTGGTAATGCCTTCAACATAATCTTTGGTATTAGCTTGTGAATAATAAACTATTTCATAATACCCGCCTCAATCTCAACGATTTGCCATATAGTACGTGGATTATGGACTGTGAAAGTGGGTCTTAGATGGGCGTCGCCGATTTACCGCTGTGGGACGATGCTTTATAATAGGTTTTCGAATGGTGTGTATTCGTAGTTAAAGCCGAAGTGTTTGGGTCCGAAGAGTTGTAACCCGCGCTCGGTGCGCCAGACCTCGTCTGCACTCGCGCCCACGACGGCCACCTCTTGGCCTACGCTGAGCTTGTCATTGGTTATACCGAGAGCTGTCCGCGGGTCCAAGAAGGTTATTAGGTCGGGTGGTAGTATTACGGGTTTACCCTCTAGCCAGCAGATTATGTGTTCGTTTTTTATCCAGGTTTTGAGTCTTTTAGCTGCGTATTCACCCGTCCCCTCAACCTCGGCTTCTCCCACTAGGAAGCCGGCTTGATCCTTCCATTCATATCTGCTAACCCTTCCGCGGAATACGAGTTTTCCGTGTCTTAACTTGGATGCGACGGCTAAGACTGGGTCGTCGCCTCTCTCAAGCGCACTTCTGCGTGCCTCACCGATTGTGATGCACTGTGAGAGTGTGCCCTTTACGGTGCACTTATCGACTTGGCTTCCAAGTAGCGGTGTGTCCACCACAGCCGCGTGTCCACCCGACACCACGCTGATGTGCCTCGCGATCGCCTCATATTCATCTATTCCGGCCGCAGAGTGCACCACAACCTTGTTACCCGCTTCGGCAACTATAGCGGAGGGGGTCATAGGGTAGCCGAAGATGTTGGCGGTGCTCTGATGGAGCTCTGGGCCCGCTCTCCCCATCAGGTCACCATCAACCGTGGGAACACCAAGCTTTGCGCTGATCGCGAGGCATGCCCCAGTGTTGCCCCCACCTATTTCAGAGGACACGGTCGCCCTAATCTTCCCGCCAAGAGTCTTCTCTAGTAGGGCTGCGGCCTCCGACATTGGGTCAGCCACCCTCCTCTCAACAGCTCTTCCTATGGTGGCCACGCTACCAACATAGTATGGGCTCACCACCAATTCATCTCTCTGCATCTCTTGAGTGCTAACCAGAACGATCTTTTTCCCTTGGTCCATGGCTTCTAATACGGAGTTTAAACCGCTATCAGGGCTTCCGCCCCCGCCCACACCCATAATCGTGGCGCCCACGATTAAGTTCTCCACATCTTTTCTTGAAAGTGTCCGCATACATGGGTGTTTCTTTGAATAGTTTATAAGCCCTAACAAACAACTTGCAGAGTGTACACTCCTTTAGACTGCTTTCCGCGGTTTTTGGAACACCTTATCTGGCTTGGGATTTCCAGCTAGACTTCAGTGTTACATTGTTGTCTCAGTGGTGTGCAGGTGAAAAGTCTCCACGCTTGGTCACCATGTTCGCCACCCCCTAATCTGGGCACAATCGTGGTCTCTGTGTTTAGGTCGTCTTGGATAGTACGGGTTTGTGGCGTATTCCACATGTGCTAGGCGATTTGTGTTGGAGGTTTAGAGTAGTTTTCGCTGATCGTTGAATCTCGTGTGTTGTTTTGGAGAAGCTTTTAAGATTGTTTTTGGGTATACTTGGTTATGAGTGAAATATATCATGCTTCTTTGAAGCTTGTGAGGGATATGATGAAGGTCAGGCAGGGTGAAACCGTTGTAGTGACCACTGATAGTGAGGGAGACTTGGATTTCGCCTTGAGTGTTGAGCGTGCGGTTAAGGAGGTGGGGGCTAAGTCGCTCATTGTGCGTAACTGGGCTCCCCCACACGTTGGCCGGGCGGCTGAACCCTATTTGCCAGTAGAGGTTTTGAAGCGCGTTGTGAGCCTTTCAGATGTGTGGATTGAGCTTAACGCGAAGTGGCTGCTTTACTCCTCGATATATGAAGAGGCTCTTAGGGCCGGTAGGACGCGTTACGTATGCCTCGTGGGCATGAGCCAGGATATGGCTGTGAGGTGTATTGGTAGAGTGGATGTGGAGACCCTCCTCGAGTTTCAGAAAATCCTTCAGCGGTTAACATCGAATGCACGAAGTATGCACTACACTACGCCGCGGGGAACCGATGTAGTATTCGAGAATGACCCCAGACGACCCGTGATCAGTGAGGGCGATGTGAAGGGTCCTGGGGAGTATATGCTCATTGGTCAAGTAGACTGGGCTCCAATCGAGGAGACAATAGAAGGCACAATTGTCTTCGATGGCTCTGTTAATCCCCCAACCCAGCTTGGGTTGCTAGCCAACCCCATCAAGCTGAAGGTTAAGGCTGGAAGGGTCGTGGATGTGCTCGGCGGCTATGAAGCAAAGGTTTACTCGGACTGGCTGAGGAGTCTGGGGGATCAGAACATGTATTGTCTTGCTCATGTGTCCTATGGGTGCAACCCTGGAGCTAGGCTCACGGGCAATGTTCTTGAAGATGAAAGGGTATGGGGATGCCTTGAGTGGGGGCTTGGCAACCAGAGTGAGGGCTTCAAGGCGAAGAACATCGTAGCAGTCTCCCATAGCGACGGCATAACCCTCAACCCAACACTATACGCGGACGGCCAACTCGTGATTAAAGATGGGGAATATGTCCACCCAGAACTCAAAGAGCTTGCGAAGAGGCTTAGACCCTCAAAGTAAGAAAATTGTTAAAAAAGTTTAGGTTGTGGTGTTATAATAGATAAGGGGGTAGTAGTAGCCGAGTATACCCGGATTATAGATCACGCCTGCAACATAGCTTCTCTCGACCCAGTAGGGCACGATCGCGTATAACCATATGTCTGGCGCCTGCTGGTAAACCATCTTGTACACTTCGGCCACCGTCTGATTCACTAGCTGGGGGTTCGTCAGGAAGGGGAGGTTGTTGGTTAGATTGTTGATTGTGGAGTTGTCAAACCAGGATACGTCGCCAGATATTCCCCCATAGTTGGAGTTCACTTGGACCACGAGGTCCTGATAGACTGGGTCGAGCCAGCTCGGGTACCAGTACCATAATAGCATGCCCGGATAGCTTTGGGCTGTGCCGGGCTGGGATATCAGCTCCTCCTCCGTCTGGGTGGTCACCGGGTTGAGCTGGAAACTCAGACCCACTTGTGAGAACATCACTTGGAGTTCTTGGGCTATCTTGACCTCGGCGGGGTCGTCCGAAGTGTATGTTATGCTTAGCTGGACGCTTTTACCGTTGGGGTTAATCACTGTGCCGTTTGGCAGATTAAGTCTGAACCCCAGCTGGCTGAGCAGGGATATAGAGTAGGCGGGGTCGTAGTTGTATGGTGGAAGGTTCTGTGGGTTGTAGTATGGTAGGCCGGGGCTTATTGGCCCAACGTACTGCACGCCGTATCCCATCGCAACTGTGGTGAGTATGTCTGTATAGTTTATGGCGTGGGCTAGTGCTAATCTGAATCCCGTGATGTTGTAGGGGTACTTGGCGGTGTCTAGGGCGGCCATCAGGAAGAGGAATTTGGGTGCGTTTGGTAGGCTCACCACTTTGACTCCTGGGTATGATGCGAGTGATGGGAGGTAGAGTGGTGAAGGGACGGGTATCGGTGGGCCCTCGAGCAGGGAGACCGAGTTGCTCTCTATCGCTTGGATGAGTTGTGTTGCTGAGCTTGTGTACTCGATTATTATGACTGGTATGTGGGGTGGGGTTAGCATTATGTTTGACTGTGAGGCTGGAAGTTTAGCTGCCCAGTAGTTCGGGTTCTCTGTGAGAGTCATAACTTCACCCTGTATATAGCTTTTGACCGTGTATGGGCCTGTTCCCATTGTGTGGGTGTTTAGGTACGTGTTCTCCTGGTTGGGGACCACGCCGCCGTGGGCGTCCACGAAGCTTGGGTCAACCTGCCCCGCTCCTGGGACTGCGAGTGTTTGTAGGAAGAACCTGTATGGGTTTATGAGGTTGAACTCTACGGTGTACTGGTTAACAACCACCACTGCTTGGTTTGCGAACGACATGAGTTTCTGGATTGTTGTGTTCGAAGGGTTAAAGTTGCTCAGTATGGATGCGAGGTAGTTGGCTGCCTGTATTTGGGCTTGCGTGGTGTTTGCGGAGAACTGGTAGCCCACTGATTGGAGGGCTGCCTCAACGCCGGCTGGTACCGCGTAGCCCGTAAGCGCGGCTTGGGTGCCATTGTATAGGAGATTTGTGAAGTAGGATGCACCCACTTGGTTCATTAATATTGTTCTATAGAAGTTGAACCACACCACTGAAGCGTTGAATGGTTGGCCGTTCGCGAAGTACGCGTTCTGCCTCAGACTAAAGGTGTATTGTGTGTAGGTTGGGTTAATACTCCAGTTGGTGGCTAGGATTGGAGCGAACTCTGATATGCTTGTATAGTTGAACATCAGAAGCGTCTGGTATACGTTGGTCATCACCTCATCCTCACCCGCGAAGAATCCAGATGCTGGGTCAACCGAGTTCGGTGGCTCGTTCTCCATCACGACTAGCTGGCTCAGATTGGGCGGTCCCTGCACGCTCACTAACGAGCTTGTCGATGTAGAGCTGGTTGTACTCGTTGTGAGTGAAGAGGTTGTTGAAGAGGTCGACTGAGAGGTGGGTGTGGAGGGATGGCTTGTTCTGCTCAAGGCTATGGCCGCGGCCACTATAACAATTATTATGACGACAACGATCCCGACCGCGGCGCCTCTACTTATACCTCTTCTCCTAAGAGTTAGCATAGTGGAGCTATCCGAGCACATAGATATAAAGCCTTGCAAAAGCGCTCACAGGTGTGAACGGTGTGCAATGATCAGTGTTAAAGCTGGAATATTTTTGCTGTCTGCCTCACCTTCAGAAGGAATTAAATAGGTGTGCTACCGGTTAATAGAGTTATAACGTCAGGGGGTTGTGAGTGATGGGTTTTGTCTCCTACGCTATTAGGAGGGCTGTGTCCTCCGTCATTATCATCATCGGAGCCGTGGTGCTAACATTCATACTCACACATGTTGTAGCCCCCCACCCCGCGAGCATTTGGGCTGGACCTCACGCGTCGAAGGCCGTTGTTGAAGCCATAACATATGAGTATCACCTGAATCAGCCCGTTCTTGTGCAACTATACTACTACCTTATTGATACATTCAGTTTTAACTTTGGTGTATCACCCTTCTTTAAGCAACCCGTATCATCACTAATAGCGACCTATTTCCCCCGCACAATAGAGCTCGTTGTGGTAGCGATGATACTCACAGTGTTGATTGGGGTTTACACTGGCGCGTTCGCCGCCGCGCACCAGGAGAGGGCGGGTGACTACTCTGTTCGGGCCCTCTACTTGATAAGCTGGTCGATGCCACCCTACCTTGTAGCGTTGCTTTTACAGTTCGCTTTGGCATACCACTTGAAGCTTTTGCCCCCAAGCCAGCTGGCTAACCCGGCTCTAAGTGTTCCAAAACGAGTGACGGGGTTTCCCACTCTTGATGCTTTAATAGATGGCGACTACGCTTTCTTCTATAGTTCGCTTAGGCATCTTGTGTTACCCGCCTTTACGTTGGCCTTTATATCCTTTGGGATAGTCACGAGGATCATGCGTTCATCTATGCTTGAAGCAATGAGTGCCGAGTATGTGAGGACAGCTATTATGAAGGGTGTTGGTAGGCGCCGGGCAATATATGTTCACGCCTTTAAGAACTCCCTTATACCGGTTGTCACAGTGATCGCGCTCACGTTTTCATATCTTATAGCTGGCTCGGTCGTTGTGGAGGAGGTGTTCAGCTATGAGGGAATGGGCTACCTTATAACCCAAGCACTGTTTAACTACGACTATCCGACACTAGTCGGTTCAACCATAGTGATCACGCTGTCGGTGATTCTAATAAACTTCGCATCGGACTTGGTCTACGGTGCAATAGACCCGCGTGTCCGGGTGGGTGAATAGCTTGTTTGGCAGGGCTGTGCGTTTCCTTGTTTCGAGGCCCGCGAGCCTTCTGGGGCTGATAATAGTTTGCGTTTTCTATGGGTGGTCGCTCGTGGAGGGGTTGCTGCAATTCGCCGGAATTCTTCTGGGTGATAGGGCTCTGGGCTGGGTTCTCCTGCCGTATGACCCCTTTAAGACAAACTTTTCAAAGGCGCTCTTACCACCGTCACCCAGACACCTCATGGGGACGGATGATCTTGGTAGAGACATCTTTAGCCGTGTGCTCTACGCTGCACCCGTGGACGCCGCAATATCTGTGATAGTTGTTTTAGGGGGATTGTTTGTGGGCAACTTGGTGGGTCTACCAGCCGGCTACTTCGGTAGGGGGGTCGATGAGGTCAACATGCGTCTTACGGATTTGTTCTTGGCTTTTCCCGCGCTCATACTCGCACTGGTGATAGAGGCCACCTTGGGGAGGCAGGTTGTGTATGCAATTATCGCCCTCATAGTTGTGTGGTGGCCTAGCTACGCGAGGCTGAGTAGGGCTGAGGCCTTGAAGGTTAAGCCGAGGAAGTACGTTGACGCAGCCCTTCTGAGCGGGCTTTCCGACTTCCAGATCATCAGGAAACACTTCATAAGAGCCTCCCTCAACACCCTAGTCTCTTATGCAACAATTGACCTCGGCAACGTTGTGCTCGTATACTCAATATTGAGCTTTCTTGGCTTGGGCGCCCAGCCACCCGCCCCCGAGTGGGGTACGATGGTTGCCTCTGGCCTAGAGTATTTCCCGCAGTGGTGGTGGTATTCGATATTTCCTGGGCTCGTTATCACAGTAGTCGTGGTGGGCTCCGCCCTCTTAGGGGATGGCCTGAGAGATTTGCTCGCGGGTGAACGCTGATGGGAGAACTCCTTATTGTGCGTGAATTGAGTGTGGGTTACAGGTCGTCTGACGGGTACTCGCGTGTGTTAAGAAGGGTTTCTTTCTCTCTTAGTGAGGGTGAGGTGTTGGGTGTGGTTGGCGAGTCTGGTTCGGGTAAGACCACGCTCGCCCTCGCCGTAGCTAGGCTTCTTCCACCCTATGCTAGGGTGGAGGGTGGATCGATTGTTTTTAATGGTGTGGATCTGCTTTCGCTGAGTGAAAGGGAGGTGGATGAGCTGCGTGGGACGGGTATTTTTATGGTGTTCCAAGATCCATTTATGAGTCTTAACCCCCTTATGAAGGTGGGTAGCCAGCTTGTTGAAGCGATAAGGGTTAGGTGCAGAAGACAGAAAACAGCCTTCCGCAGAGAGGATGCGGAGCGGGAAGCGGTTGAACATCTGAGGCGTGTTAGGATAACCGATCCAGAAGATGTTGCCAAAAGGTTTCCCCACCAGCTCTCAGGCGGACAGAACCAGCGTGTTATGATAGCCATGGCTTTAGCGGAGAGACCTAGGCTAATCATAGCCGACGAGCCAACTACCGCGCTCGATGTCACCACGCAGGCTCAGGTTTTGAGTCTGTTTAGGGAGATAGTGGATCAAGAAGGGATGGCCATGATCTTTATAACCCATGACTTGGCTGTTGCTTCATCGATAAGCCACCGCATAGCGGTGCTATATGCTGGCTATATTGAGGAGATAGGCCCCGCAAAGAGTGTGTTACAAGACCCAAAGCACCCCTATACTGTATCGCTTATAAAGAGTGTGCCAGCCAAGAGCAAGGATGAAGGAAAGCTTGAGGTATACTCGGAGAGGAACCCTAAAGATGGGTGGTCAGGTGAGTTCTGTGCTTACGCTCCGCGCTGTGCTTATGTCCACAACGCTTGTGTAAGGGGCGTTCCAGTGCTAATACAGCTTGAAGATAGGCTTGTAAGGTGTGTGAACTATGGTGAAAGGTACGAATGAGTATCAACGAGTGTCTTAGGGTTGAAGGCGTCGTCAAGAGGTTCCCCGTAGGAAGTAGAGGGCTATTTGATCGAATCATGCGTAGAAAGCGTAAGTGGCTCACAGCGGTGGATGATGTGAGCTTCAGCGTCGGGAGAGGTGAAACCTTGGCCCTCCTTGGTGAGAGTGGCTCGGGCAAAACCACCCTTGGAAGGCTGATTGTGGGCTTAGATAAACCCGATGCGGGCAGGATCCTGCTTGAAGGCTCAGAGGTGAAGAGTGTTAGGGAAAGTAGGGAGCAGAGAGGTAAGCTTCAGATGGTCTTCCAGGATCCGAGCTCTAGCTTGGATCCATACCTCTCCGTCGAGGATTGCGTGGCCGAGCCGCTCAGCGTGGAAGATCTAAGCAGGGATGAGATTCACGTTAGGGTTGAGGAGTCGCTTAGACTTGTGGGCCTTGACCCCTCGCTCTCAAGGCGCAGGTCAGGTGAGCTCAGCGGCGGGCAAAAGCAGCGCGTGGCGATAGCTAGAGCTATAATAAGTGAGCCGAAGGTGATCGTACTCGATGAGCCAACAACAAGCATAGATGTGACATTGCAAGCCCAAATACTTAACCTCCTAGTAGATCTGCAGAGGCTCAAAGGATACACATACGTGCTTATAACCCATGACCCAAGTGTAGCTAGGTTTTTGTCTGACCGTGTGGCTGTAATGTACTTGGGTAAGATCCTCGAGATAGGACCAACAAGGCAGGTACTCAACTCGCCTAGGCATCCCTATACCCAAGCTCTTCTCGCTTCAACGCCGACGATAGGTGGGGGGCCGCCTAAGCCGGTAGCAGGTGAACCCCCGAGTCTGATAAACCCGCCTCAGGGTTGTAGGTATGAACCCCGCTGCCCATATGCATTCGATGTGTGTAGGGAGAAACACCCTCCACTTGTGCATCTGCAGGGAGGGGATGTGGCGTGCTATCTATTCGCCGAAAAAGCGGAGACTCTACGTGGCGGAGGGCATTAGCTCCGACGCCAACCCATGTGTAGAGCATGGACGCATCCTTTAATAGCTGGGGATTAAAGGGGGCGGAAGTCCCCTTCCGTAGTGGGGTGGGAATAGTTCACAAATAGGGTCGTAAAGTTGTGCGAACATGTCTACGGCTAAAGTGTTTGGCGCGTTGTGCAAAGATAGAGAGAGTAGTCCAAATGATTGCGACTATCGCTATTATGAGGTTTAGGTAGCGGTCCCATTCGCGTTTTAGGGTGCGTTTGAAGAGGCCGAAGCCCACCATCGAGGCTGAGGACGCAAGTGTGAATAGTGCTAACGAGAGAATCATGATGGGCGGATGCGGTGGATGCTAACACTAGGAGTAGAGCCTTTGTTGGTGTGAATGCGAGCGCGCCCTGAGCGATACCCAACCCTCCACCGCTTCTATATCCAACCTCAAGCTCCCTACCACTTAGCTCCGCGTAGATCACGATTCCCGCTATACCAATTGATACCGCGTCTGCCACCAGTTTAAACAAATCGTTTTCAGGTAGAGCGTGGAGGACGAATAGTATGGGTAACGCGATGAGCACGAACCCCAGACTGTGACCAGCCGCGAACCAAACCGCCTTCCTCAACCCTTTACCCAAGGCGGATATCGTTGCTAAGTGGTCGGGTTCCGCGCCGTGAGCTAGGCCTAAACCCAGGGAGATTATGAATATTATTAGGAGTGGTAACAACAGGTGTCTTGGCAGAGGGATAGTAGGCCTATTTTAGGTTTTCTGCGCATTGGTCGGTGTTGTTCCTAGATGGTGCGTGCTCACGGTTGACTTCGGTCTACTTCTTGTTGGTCTTCGATCACAACAAGTTCCGTGTTGCTGTCGGAGTTAACGCTTACTACCCTCGAGTGTTAGTGTTTGGTAAGCCGTTACCCGAAGTCATCGGTTTGATGTTGTAATGAGGCTGGCTTGGTTTGCTAAGGATTTGGATGACTACCGCTGTGGGGTGCTAATTTCTGTGTGTTTTTTGATCGCTTTTATACTATATATAATATATAGCTCTATATAGTCTCTATTTATTATATTGGAAAGGCTTTTGAGGTTGTTTTACACACTTAAAGTTGAATGGAAAATGGGTGAAAGTGTTACACCGTTTAGGGACATCGACGAACTGAAGATGTCCTTCAACCATATTAAGATCTGGTTCACGGCTGGCATGGGCTTTTTCACCGATGCATACGACCTATTTATAATAGGCGCAGTGCTCGACGTGTTCAACAAGACGAGTATAGCTGGGTTCAACCCCGCCACGAAGATTTTGGGTATGCCCGCGTCCGGCTTTATAGGTGCATCAGCCATATTCGCCGCGGTTGTGGGTCAACTCCTATTCGGCTTCATAGCCGACAGGTTGGGTAGGAAGACTGTGTACGGCGTGGAGGCCTCTCTGCTCGCGTTGGGCGCGATACTCTCCGCGCTGTCACCAAACCTCTACTGGCTGATAGCCTTCCGCTTCCTGCAGGGTATAGGTATAGGGGGTGACTACCCGGTTTCGGCCACCATAATGAGTGAGTACTCTAACAGGAATGATAGGGGTAAACTTGTGGCCTTGGTGTTCGCGAATCAGGGCTTCGGCTCCGTGGCAGCTGTGCTAGTGGGTCTCGCTAGTGTGATCGCGCTTCCCCCAGTGTTGGCGTGGAGGGTTATGCTCGGGTTGGGCGCGATCCTTGCGGCCTCCGTGATATATTTGAGGAGGAAGATACCTGAGACACCACGCTATTCGCTTCTTTCCAAGGGAAACAGGGATGAAGCAGCCAAGGCGGGTGAAACACTCGGTGTAAAAGTGGGTCTGAAGAGTGTCTCCTCGAAGAGGTATGGGTTCGCAGAGTTCGCACGTAAACATGGCTCCACGCTCCTCATAACCTCGATAAGCTGGTTCCTCGTAGATATGGCGCTTTACGGTACGGGTGTTTTCAGCGGGCCAATAGTGAGCACGTTTCTACCGATTAAGTCAACCCTTTCAGTGACAGACCAGATAGCGGGACTCATACTCGACGCGGGTCTGCCGTTCTTCGTGGGATTCATAGGCTACTTTACAGCTGTGGCCCTGATGGATAGGCTGGGGAGACGCGTGATCCAGATTCAGGGCTTCATCGGTATGGCTGTGTTCTACACAGTTGTAGCGCTCGTTATGGTCACAGCTGGCACAAAGATCACTGGCTTCTTGGTGCCAACTCAACTCGCCCTCCTGTTCTACGTGCTCACATACTTCTTCATCGACTTCGGACCAAACACGACCACATTCGTTGTACCAGCCGAGGTTTTCCCCACGAACTATAGAACCACTGGGCATGGGATATCCGCGGCATCCGGTAAGATGGGTGCAGCAATAACGACCTTCCTATTCCCAACGCTGCTTGTAATCATGGGTGTGAAGAACATAATGCTTATGCTAGCGGTGCTTTCAGTGGTGGGCGCCCTAATCACAATACCACTGCGAGAACCCAAGCAGTCGGTGCTCGAAGACGCCTCAAGGGAGGAGCTCGTAGGTGAGGAACTAAATCACTGAGCGCTAAAGGCTAGCCCAACCACACAATACACCTCATTTTTCGTATTCTAATTTTTCCAATAGAGGTT
>Ga0081529_118975_pt2 | contig 16023 bp, 17 predicted proteins | sample EchGeymetagenome_FD_71012 | JGI IMG/M metagenome (GOLD analysis project Ga0081529, IMG submission 71012) | Ferrous microbial mat and aquatic microbial communities from Echinus Geyser, Yellowstone National Park, USA - transect B T=78-80 C v2... ...
TCATTGACAGCGCTAGCGCCGCTGTTAGCCAGTAATACTATGGTTTTTACCTTAGCCAAGCATGTGGTATAGTTGCCAATGAGTTGCTGGGGGTTAACCGTACCCACGGCAACACTGGGTACTAGGTTGTTTACCGTGGATAGGCACTCACTAACGTTACCACCCACATGAGACCAAGCCTTCAATCCAAATGCGCTTGTTATATTTAGGTATGTTGAGTTTACTTCATTGATTAATTGGTGTTCCCAATTACTAATTATTGAGTATAGGTACTCCTCCCTAACTGGTTTACTCACCAACTCAGTAACTATAAGCACCTCAGCCCTGAATAATGCCAATTGCGCGGCGGTGATGTTCTGTGCATACTCCGCCCCCCTTAGTTCTAGGTATAACCTGCTGAGTGTGGGTATTACCGCCTGCGCGGTGGTGCTTATTCCAGGGCTTATTGCAGCGGCGGTATTAATTGTGGCGTTAAGTAGGGTTATTGTCCTTAACGCTCCCGAAAGATTGCCCGAATTAACATAACCATTGGCATAACTCAATGCCTTAAGGAGCACTGACGTAGTTACATTGCTGTTGTTTAATGAGGCCTCGACGTGGGAATTTAGGTCCGTTACAGTGCTTGCATAGTTACTCATAACCACGGATGTGCTATTCGATAGGTAGTTAGACATTAATTGCGCTGATAATGCCACAGCCTGGTTGAGTAAAATTATGGCTTCGGTATAATTGCCAACCGATGCCTCCACCTGTGCCTTACTTATTAATTGATTAACGGCGGTGGTATTGATGCCATATTCATTAAGCTTAGCAACCCACTGCTCCGCAACCTGTAGGTGAACCTCATAGGAGACCTCAAGACCAACCGAGGCTTGGGCATGCACAACGGCTATCACGGCTATTGAAAGGATCAATACCGTGATTATGATTACTGAGGACTTCATCACTACGGAAATACCCATATCCAAATTTAAGGAATATTACGTGGAAAGACCGTGAAAAGGCGTGAAAAGGGGTTATTGATCGGGCACTAGTACATGTGCACCGTGCCCTCCCTAAGGATTCTACTGAATGCGTAATTCGATAATGAGATACCAATCACTAAATAGGCCAGCGTGAGCACAGCCAATGGCCATAGGTAACCCAGTAATTGTGGTGTGCCGTAGTTATTGAGCATGGCTGCCCTAAGGCCTGATAATGCCCAGGTCAGCGATAATGAGTAACTAATGTACCTCAACCACGTGGGTAGGATGGATACTGGAAAAACCACACCACCCAATAGGTTTGAGGCGACTGAGGTGAATAGTGCCACGGGGTTTCCCTGCTTAACAATAAGCACCACAGCACCTGCTATTAGGTTTAATCCAATTATTGATAATAGGTAGAGTAGTAGAAATAATAATGTTGATGCGGCGTTAACGTGGTATTGAACACCAAGTCCAGCGCCTATGGCTAGCACCATGATGGCGTTCACGGAGTTGATGATCAATCCCCATACGGTATTATACATCATTAATGCCATTGGCTTTAGTGGTGATGCCATTAGGTACTCCAGCGTACCAATTAATTCCTCGTTCCTGATACGAGTAGCCAACGTAGCCACGGATGCTGAGAAGTATCCCTGAAATGCCGTGCCTATTACCATGAATGCCGTATAATTCCTAATTAATGAGAATTTACCAAAACCGAGGGTTAGTCCAATGAAGAAGTATATGAATACAGGAATCACCCAATTAATGGCTGTCAGGAAGACCTGTGTCTTGTAACTAATCCATATTTTCCAACCCCTAATAACAACGAAGGCATAAACCCTATCCAACACACCCATCACGCCCACCCCTCCCTCCTCCTCATAACCCTCTCCATCCTACGTGCATTACCCTCAGCCGTGGCAACCTCAACATCGATATCCACCACCCTAACCCTACCATTAAGCATTGCCAATCTACTTATTAATTCATTGAACCTATCAATGCTCGTTACCACCACATACTCGCCCTGCCCAATACTCTCCGCGTTAAATCCATCAAGGTTACCAACATCACCCCTGATTAGGACTTTAACAATCTTAAGGGCTGGTGCCTCATTCAATATTCTCTTATTAATATAAATCACTGTATCGGCAAGTTCTATCTCCTGAGGATCGTGGGACGCAAGCACTATTGTCTTCTTACCCCTAAGGCTCCTTATGAAATTAAGCACGCCATGCTTAGCGTCAACATCGATGCCGCTGGTTGGTTCATCAAGCAAGAGCACATCGGGATTATGCATAAGCGCCCTGGCAATCTCTAACCTTCTCATCATGCCTGTGCTGTATGTGGCGACCCAATCATTAGCCCTTTCACCAAGACCCAGGTCCCTAAGTAATTCAATCGCCCGAGCCCTGGCCTCCCTAAGCGATAAGCCATACAACGCCCCAAAGAATACTAGGTTATCCACCGCGGATATTCTCCAATAAACTCCACGATCCATGGGCGTCATAAATCCAACCCTGCGCTTAGCCCTCGGGTCCGTAGACCTGTAACCATATATCGAGACATAACCACTATCGGGAATTAATACACCAGCCGCTAGCCTAAGCAAGGTTGTTTTGCCAGCTCCATTGGGGCCAACAAGCACGACAATCCTGCCCTCGGGTATTTCCAGGTAGACATCCTCAACAGCAATAACGTGACCAAACCTCTTGGTAACATGATTGAACACAACAGCCGACACTTAGTCGTTATCGAAAAATACACTTATAACTCTTTCTAATGGTATTGAACAACGTTTTCGTAAGTTCGTAAGTAATCTTTATAAGTTTGTGACTGTGCATCCAAACCCGCGGGGGTGCCCGAGCCAGGTCAAAGGGGGCGGACACCTCAGGTCAGTTAAAAGAGGCCGCACTTAAGATCCGCTGGCGAAGGCCTGCGTGGGTTCGAATCCCACCCCCCGCACCAAATAAAACTCATTAATTGTTATTTTGGAAATTGAAATTTAATTGCATTAATTCGAGATTTAATTCGGGATTATGCTTTATTTCTTTGTAAAATATCTTTAATATACGTTGATTAATGATATTTCAATCCTAAGAATCACGTAATATTTATAAAAATTTCTCAAAAAATGTGTCCCATGACGGCAGCCGTGATATTACAAGCAACAACGTCTGTATGGACTGCTTTATCGAGCATGTTGTCTACGATAATACTTGCAATACCATCCATAATACTGTTCATAATAATAGCGTTGATAGGTTATGCCATAGCCGTTATCGTGGCGAGGGTAATAAAGAGGCTCCTGCCAATGCTGATTAAGCAGGCTGGCTTGAGTCCTGAGATTGTGGGTATCATTGCTGGTGCTGTTGAGGCGTTCATAATACTCATTGCCTTGGCAATCGCATTCTCCGTACTTAACCTCGGGCCCGCTACCGTGTGGGTTGCCATGATTGCGAAGTACCTGCCATCACTCGCAGGTGCCATAATACTGTTAACCCTCGGCTTGCTCCTCGTTGATTTGCTCGTGGACTACATGCAGAAGAAGATGGGTACCACCGATGAGTTGCTCGGTACTATAATCAACGTGTTGAGGTTCGGTCTTTATGCGGTCATAATAACGATAGCGGCTAACCTAGCCATATTCTATTGGATACCGAATATAAGTCCGTACCTATTTTACGACATAATAATCGCATCCATAATACTGCTCTTCAGCTTTGGCATCGTTAACAAGGCAATTAATGACCTTAAGAAGGAGCATCCAGAGATGGGTAGTGTGCTTGGTTATGCTAGGCTCATCTTATACGCCGTGTTCATACTGGTTGTTGCAATAATAGTTCAGCCGTTTGCGAATATAACGCAAATAATATATGCCATGTCATGGGGCCTGGCCATAGCCTTCGGCATAATAGTCATACCACTCATATACGCACTCGCTAAGAGGCTTGTTCAATCATCATAATAATAAAAATAAGGCAACGCTTCAAAATTAAAAATCATCATTACCTATCTTGGGTAAATACGGAAGCCTATACTGGAGCTTTACGTAAATTTTCACCCAATCAATCTTGAATATTACCACTGCCAAGGCCGTGAATATGACAGCCATGATGACCTGGAATAGGGATATGCCTATGCTATATCTAAATGCTGTGTATATTGATGAGAATAGCAATAGCTCTATCGGTATCTCAACGGAACTCTTTATGACCTTACCAACTAGAACGTAGGTGTTTAGCTTTAATGGGCTTATAATGGCCGCCCCAGCCCCTATGTAGAGGTAATCATCAAGTGGAAGGCCCGGTATTGCGGCTAGTACGATTACCAAGATCCATAGTGGTGCCTTGTTCGATAAGGCCCCTATCAATCTGACAGCACTCGTCTTCCTCAACGGCCTCTTTAATGCATAACCCAACGCGTAGGATACGTTCTTTGATATCGCAGCGCCCACGGCGGTCACAATAATTACTATTAGGGTGTTGTAGGGGGAGGCACCAATGCTCAGTAGTAACAGTGAGGCGTAGACGGTGTAGGCCTCGCCGAAGAATGGTAGTGCATTGCTTACGAAACTTATTATGAATACTGCAATTAACGCGGATATAAAATCCATACAAACCCCGGCTTATTCGTTAATTTTTAGGCTTTTTAATGAAAATATGGCGACACCCACAGCCAATGCCACCAACGCTATACCAACCACTAAGAATGCCACGTTGTAGCCAGTTAATGAGGTGTTTTGAATATTGAATGACGCATTGCTTACATTTATTGGTTGTATATTAGTTATTGTGAAGGGTGTACCACACGAGTTAGTTGATGCGGCTAGTTCGTAAAGTGCCTGTGAATACGATGCGGCTAGTTCATAGAGTTGGAGCGCTGCCGCTAAATCATTGATGTCACCTGTTGAGTTGTAGTCGTTTAGGTAGTAATTGCCGAAGTCTATGTAGGATATTGCAAGCATTGGGAATAGACCGCACCTATTCTCGGCCTCGTACGTGTTGAATACCGCTAACTTCCTAACGTACTCCGTTATATTTATTAAATAACCAGCACTTGCCTGCCCATTGATTGTTGGTGTAAATAGTAAGTGTAGCATTGCGTCATTACTCGATATTGCATCAAGGCTCTGCGCCAGGGCTAGTGGGTAAAGCCCATTTTGGTAATTGTTTTGGGCATTCTGAACCTCTTGCGTTATGGAATTCATCTCCTGCATTGCATTGGGAAGGCCTATTGCGTTTGATAGTGAGATTGTGTACTCAGTTATTGACTGAGCATAGACCAGGTACATACTCGTTAGTTCCTCGAGATAATTAGTCGATATTGGTGCACCACCATTTATTGCGTTGAGTACTGCAAGCCAATCACCCAAGGTCTCAATCCTAGCCTTAGCATATGCTAAGTTACTTATTGCGTCAGCAATATCGTTCGTTGCCAAGTCCTGGCTTGCAGCCGTTAATGACTGCTGCGCATCCTCAATCCTATCGTATATTCCAATTATTATGTCTATGTTTGCCGTGGTTACATTGTAGTGGGAAACGGCGTTACTGTAGTAGTTGAGTTCATTGTTTAATTGATTAAGTAATCCGTATAGTTGGCTTGTGGTATAATTCTGCATCTCATCTTGGTAATAATTAATTAATCCTTGGAAACCGAGACTTGCGGCTGTGTAGTACATGTCCTGGTTTGCATAATTGATTGCCTGTTTTACGTATTTGGAAACGTTTGGGTCCGTGGAATTGATGGCCCCGCTCTTAATTAACCTGTCATATATTCTCATCCAGAGGAATTTCGTAGTATTGACGTAGGCCGTATTCTTCAATTCTTCACTTGATATCGATGGTATTGTGAGGTTAACACCGGTGAAGTAGTAAATGGCTTGCCTAACGCTCATTATGGGTATAACATCCACACCAAGGCTTCTACCATAACTTACCAGGTTGATGACCTGCCCAGTACTCGTTTGGTACTCCTGCTGCCCATACGGTATCAACACAACCTCGTAGCCCTCCTGGGCGGCAGCCTCTATTTTAGCTGGCAACCCTCCAACTGGCCCTATGGACCCATCTGGCAATATCATGCCGGTCATCACGACGTCGGGATTTAATGTGTGGTTTGTTATTAATGCCCACATGGCAACGGTCATGTAACCACTGGCTGAGGGTCCGCCGATCTCGAGGGTTGTTGGTTCCACATTTATTAGGAAGTTGTACTTATTGAATGGTTGGTTCGCCAAGTATGTGGCGACCAGGGAGGCTATTTGCGATGATGAGATGAACGTGCCGCTCTCGGCGGTTGGTAATGGGCTTGAGGCAACGTACACATAGCCCGAGCCTGGCATCATTGCTGTTACCGTTATGTTTATGACAGCACCTGTGTTGTTTGAGGATACTGCGAGCGCGTGTATTGTTGTTGATCTCGTGTAAACAATAACCTGTTGCCACTCAGTGGCCAATGCCGCGGTTAACAATGCCACGGTTAGGGATAGGGTTAATATTACGATTATTCCAGCCCACCTTCTCATACGACATGATCAAGGACCCCGTATTAATAAAGCTTACACACTTCCTTAGCGTATTTAATTCCGTGGCTTTAGTGATTTTTGAGTTCATGTAAGTAGGGATATCAATACCGCCTTTGATGTATGAAGCCTATTCTCCGCCTGATCCCACACAACGCTCTGGGGTCCGTCAATTACGTCATCCGTAACCTCCTCACCCCTATGGGCAGGTAGGCAATGCATGAAGACGGCTTGTGGACCTGCAACCCTCATGAGCCCCAAATTAACCTGGTATGGTCTGAATATCTTCCTCCTCTCCTCAGCCTCGGCCTCCATGCCCATGCTAACCCAGACATCGGTGTATACCGCATCAACTCCTCTAGCATCCTCCGTATTATCGCTGATGATAATATTAGCACCTGTCCTTCTTAAATCCTCGGTTAGGGATTCCATGAACTTCGTCGGCCAGTACTTCCTTGGTGATATTATCCTAACCTCCCAGCCGAGTTTGGCACCTATTATCATGAGGGAGTGGGCGATGTTGTTGTCACCATCGCCAACAAAGGCCACCCTTAAACCATCAAGCCTACCCTTAACCTCCCATAAAGTCAGTGCATCAGCAAGGGCTTGAAGCGGGTGCTCCTGGTCGCTCAGGGCATTAATCACAGGCGCTACCGCATACCTAGCCATCTCGACCAATGACTCATGCTTATAGACCCTGGCTGCTATGGCGTCCACGAACCTATCAACAACCCTAGCCGTATCTGCTATGGTCTCTCCACGACCGAGCTGAAGCTCCTGCGGGTTCGAGTATATGACATGCATACCCAATTGTGTCGCGGCTACATCAAGGCTAACTCTCGTCCTAGTACTCGGTTTTTCAAAGATCATGAGTAGCGTCCTACCCCTTAAGGCGTCACTATATCTATCTCCCTGGTAATACCGTGATTTAAGATCCCTGGATAACCCAAGGAGGTACTTAACCTCCTCGGTTGTGTAGTCCATGAGGGTTATGAAATCACGACCCCTGAGTGCCTTAACGTTTGTCATACACATTACGCATAATGCTGTGCTATTAAAGCATGACCTTACGCTGTACACGGGGTTATCTGTGCAGACTGTTTCTGTGGGTTTGCTCTCCTTAACTTAGGGTTATCGTAAATCTCGAAACCAAAAGCCTTATTTTGCCTAATAAGCATCCATCGCCGTGGTTAAGAGCAGGGATGAGGTGCTGAAGGTACTTGAGGATTGGGGTAATTCTGTGGCTGATGAGGTGCTAAATAATGAGGAACCGATACTGGAGATACCAGCTAGGACCCTAAGCAACACAATTTGGGATTCAAAGAAGAGGATGTTGGTGCTAGGTCCTGAGAAGGTTAGGAGAAGGTTTCTGGATCTGAAGGAGTCGAAGAGGTTCATGCAGACAATGTTGATGTTCAAGTTGATAGTTCAAGCCATTAGGGAGGGTGTATACCCAACAATAAGGGATCTGTACTACAACGGTAAGCACACAATGGAGTTTAAGGCTGATGTAATCAATAGGGTGATTAGGGAGAATACCTGGGATGAGCAATCCGAGTCCAACGCCGTTATTGAGGATATCGAGGTAGCCACGGGAATACTTAGGGAGGAGATGGGACTATCAGCCGATGTTAAAGGCAAGGTTGTTGGACCCATAATAGTTAGGTCCAAGGGCTTCGAGATAGATGCAACAAAACTTGGCGACACCGCGCTAAGCCTTCCGCCAAATCCCGATGACCTGGACATAGTCAAGGTCGAGGCAAACTATGTGCTGGTTATAGAGAAGGACGCAATATTCCAGAGACTCAATAGGGAGGGTTTTTGGAATAAGGAGAGTTGTTTGTTAATAACAGCGAAGGGCATGCCCGATAGGGCAACGAGGAGGTTCGTGAGGAGGTTAAACGAGGAGTACAACCTCCCTATCTACGTATTGACTGATGGGGATCCATATGGTTGGTACATATACAGCGTGTACAAGAGTGGTTCGATAAAGCTGAGTTATGAGAGCGATAGATTGGCAACGCCAGAGGCTAAGTTCGTGGGTGTTACGGCAACGGATATACGTGGTTATAAGATTAGTGATGAGTACGTTATAAAGGCCACGGATAGGGACTTAAAGAGGGCGCAGGAACTCCTTAGGTACCCGTGGTTCCAGAGCGATCATTGGAAGAGGGAGATAGAGTTATTCCTGAGGACTAAGAAGAAGGTCGAGATTGAGGCTCTCTCGACACACGGGCTTAAGTTCCTTCACGATTACCTATTTGATAAGATACACAACGCGAAGTTTATCGATTAAAAAACAATCGTATTAAATTGATAGCGTGCTAATGATAAGTCTCGTCTTTTCTTGTCGTGGGTGGCTTTTATTTTTGGTTGTTGCTTTTCCTTGTGAATGTTGCGTAGGGCTGTGGCTGTTATGCCCGATACACTTTGTTAGGCTTGAGGAGACCGATGATTGGCATACTCTTTACTGCCCAAGGGGTCACTACGTGAATAGGGACTATGCTTCGGTCATGAGCATGAACTGGAAGCTAACACCAGAGGCTTGGGTCAAAGGCGTGTGGTGGAACATGAAGAGCTTGAGCAAGAACATGAACTGGAGAGTGTACGAGGATAATTCAAACCCAATAATACCATACGAAATCGTGAAGTATATACACGCCACACTCAGGGAATTCAAGGCCAGCGAGGAAAGCCCCGCGGTACTGGCCCGGGGCAAACCCATGAACCCCACCGGAGAAGCCAATGAAGGCTGGGCGAGGAAACCACCCCGCCCTTTAGGACGGGGAGGAGGTCAGCAGTGAAACTACATTACCCGCACCACTTATAAAGGCGTAAGGATTTGTGAGTTAATGAGTAAAGATGTTGGTTGATAATTACGGTAGGCCCTGGCTAAAGCTTAGAATCGTTGTAGATAGCGTATGTAATTACAGGTGCTTGTTCTGCCACTTCGAGGGGCAAAGTAAGTTCTTAGGTAGGGAATTGAGCGCTGAGGATATTGGTTTCACGGCATCAGTCGCTAAGGAACTCGGTGTTGATGACTTTAAGATAACGGGTGGTGAGCCATTACTGCGCAGGGATATTGTTAAGGTTGTTGATGAGATAAATAAGGTCAATCCCAAGGACCTGTCTATGACCACAAACGGCTATCTCCTTGATGTTTACGCGAAGGATTTACTTGAACATGGACTTAATAGGTTGAACATATCCCTCCACTCACTCGATAGGGGTAAGTACAGGTTTATAACGGGCGTTGACGCATTGGATAAGGTCTTGGACAACATTGAATATGCGAGCAACCTAGGCTTTAAGCAGATAAAACTTAACATGGTTGTTCTCAGGGGCTTAAATACAGACGAGATACCAATGATGATTAGGTTCGCCGCTAAGTACGGTTTTGCACTTCAGCTAATAGAGTTAATGCCAATGGGTGATGGTTTCCCAATCTTCGCCAGGTACTATGATGATCTAAGCGACATCATTAGTTGGTTAAATAAACACGGTAAGCTGATAGGTACAAGGAAGGACCTACACAATAGGCCGTTGTACGAGGTTGATGGCGTGAGGGTTGAGATTGTGAAGAATTACAACAACCCAACATTCTGTGCTGGATGCACGACAATGAGGTTAACGAGCGATGGTAAACTAAAGACCTGCCTATACAAGGAACCCGCAGTTGACCTATGGCCGTACATAAAGAATAGAGATAGGGAGGGCCTTAAGAAGGCTATGATATATGCGAATTCCCTGAGAAGACCAAACTTCATTGAGGGGGCCTCGGGTAGCCTTGAGAGGATTAGGGTTAAGATTCGTGTTGGTAATTTGGCATATTGAGTTTACGTTCAATGACGTACTTTATGCCTTTATATTCGCTTATTAGTATTATTGTAAGTTCTGACGGATTTGCCGCCTCTATTATTTTGTTCATTATTTCGTTTAGTACGTCTTCATGATATACGGCTTTGTTTCTGAAGCTATCGAGAAATTCCCTGAGGCTAGACAGCTCAACATAGGTGCACTCATCACTACTGCACCGAGGTCTGTACATTATCCTCAGCGAATAATTATCTACGCTCCCATCGATAGGGCATATTGCGGTAAACCCTGTCTCTAACTCGACTCTGTCAACGGGTTTTGCCACTATGGACTTTATCATTAGCTTAACAGGGCATTTTCAATATTTATGCATAACAGTCTCTCCCTACATATCTTATTAATAACTGACCTTAACCTATCTAGTTCGTTCTCGTTTATCCAGACCTTAACCAACTCCTCATTCCCGGACATGAAGGTGACAGACCACGTACTTAGCCTCGGTACGTTGAACGTAGGTATAAACCTAACCCCCCTTATCCTAACGGTGTTTATAACGGGCCTTACTCTAACCCTGGTTATTGCATATATTGGCAGCTCTCTCTTCTCGTTACCCCTAATTATCACTATCTTATCAGGGTATAGGGCGACCTCATTCCTCTTTATCGCCATTTTGGCTGCAACCATTATTAATGCTATAAATATTGGTGGTAATGATGCCAATGCTGAATCGAATATGGACTGCGTTATTACGTATATGGCTATCGCACCAATAAGCATCATGATGATCACGATGCCTGCATACACGGTGATTATGAAGGCTGGGTCCTCAATAACATGCCAAAGAGGCTTGCTCATTTGATTTGATTTACGTTGAGAAATTAATTAAGCTTATTCCATGAACTCGCTCAACCCCGTTTTATTAACTGGCATGCGCCAATCTATGCCGAGGGTTCTCATGGACACCCTAGGAACTATGGGTGGCTTCCTCTTATGCTCCGTATTCAACACCCTACGCCAAACCGCCTGCACTAAATCGAGCGGTTTGCCTGTCGCTTCCGCAGCCTGCTCGGGGGTCATTCTATAATCAACGAGTGCATGCAGTATTACATCAACATCCTCATACCCAACACCAAGCTCACCCTCCGCGGTTTGTCCCTCCCAAAGCCTTGGACTTGATGGCTTGAAGGCAATCCTATCGGGCAAGCCTAGGTATTTACCCAGGTACCTAACCTGCGTTTTGTATAGGTCGCCGATGGGTAGTATATCCACACCACCATCTCCATACTTCGTGTAGTAGCCAATCAATAGCTCACTCTTATCACCAGTTCCAGCCACAATTCTATTAAGTCTATTGGCGAAGTAGTACAGCAGTGTCATTCTAATTCTAGGCAATAGATTGCCTGCGGATACCTTATCACTCTCATCGAATATGGGTATTGACTTAACAAAGGAGTCCCTAATACTGCCAATATCTATGTAGTAATACCTTATACCCAGGCTTTCTGCGATGAATTTTGCATCCTCAATATCCTCAGGCGGTGTTGTCCTGTAGGGTAGTATTAACCCAACAACATTGTCGCTGCCTAAGGCTTTAACAAGCAGATAAGCGGTGACGCTAGAGTCAACACCACCACTGAGACCAATTACAGCACCTGCAGTGCCCGAGTCCCTAACGTATGTCCTTATGAAATCAATTATTCTACGTGTCACATAATCATAGTCAATACGTATTATGTTTTCAAGGGTTATCTTGGACACGTTAATTACTAGCGTGCTAGGTTTTTAATACTAACCGATTTAACTGGGGAGTTTGTATTTTTAATAACCCCAGATACTGTGTGTTAATGCTCAGGATACACCTGCTTCAATACGGTAGTAAACTGGGTGATGTGGAGTTCAACCTAGATAGATTAATCAAGGCTATGGATAGGCTGTGTGTTGGCGATGGTGCCGACGTCATAGTAACACCCGAGCTTTACCTACCTGGTTACATGTCCAGGGATATGTTCTTCCAAATAGCTGAGCCTATAAGTGGTAGGACAATATCGAGGTTAGTCCTCGAGGTAAGGAGAAGGAATTGTCACGTGATTGCAGGATTTGCGGAGAGGAACAATGAAACGCACGTTTTATATAACACGGCGGTTGCCGTAGGACCTGATGGTGTACTTGCGGTTTATAGGAAGAGGCATCTACCCTCATATGGTGTTTTTGATGAGTATAGGTACTTTGGTATTGGTAAGGGTGATATACCAGTCATAAACATTAATGGGCATAGGGTAGGTATTGCAATATGCTACGATGCGTTTTACCCAGAGGTTTCAAGGGTAATGATGCTTAAGGGGGCTGAGGTTCACGTATACATAAGTGCCGCACCCGATATGTCAAGGCTGCACTTTGAGACATTCATGATTGCCAGGGCATTGGAGAATGTGGCATATACTGTTTATGTGAATACGGTGGGGCAGTACGACGGTTTGGGATTCTTCGGTGGTAGTCATGTCGTTAATCCACTGGGTAATGTGTTGGTCAGGGCTAAGTATTATGAGGAGGATGTGAAGTCCGTGGAGATAGAGCCGAGTGATGTGGTTAATTATAGGAGCCATAGACCCATACTCAAGGACCTGGATCCCTCGGATATGGAGCTTGTGGTTAAGACGCTCAACGATTATGTGAACCCGAGACTACCTCTGATTAGGGCGGAGGGTAAACAGGTAATTACGGAGGAGGTCAAGGAACAATGAATAGAATTTGTTTTAATCAGTGTTAATTTTTCATTTTTCACTTAAACTGATCGATTATCTCAATCAAGGCATCGCCAAACTCCCTAGTACCTAGTGGTTGGACGCCCATGAACCTGGCAAGGTCTTGGGTAACCTTCTTCTGATTTATGGCTTCGGTAATCGCCCTATCAATTAAATCAGCAGCCTCCCTCCAACCCATGAACCTAAGCATCAACTCACCACCCCTAATTATGCCCGTAGGATTCGCCACGTTCTTACCTGCATACTTGGGTGCTGTACCGTGAACAGCCTCGAACATACCACCAGAGTCACCGACGTTGGCACCGCCAAGTACGCCAATATCGCCTATCAATGCGCCTGCAGCATCACTTATGTAGTCACCATTCAAATTCGGTGCCAGGATCACGTCATAGTTCTCGGGTCTCGTTATTATCTGCTGGAACATGTTGTCCGCTATCCTATCATTAACCAAGATCTTCCCTGGCGGCACCTTACCTCCATAGACCTTGTTAACCTCCTCTTCCGTCACAACATAGTCCCTGAACTCCTTAAGGGCGACCTCATAGGCCCACTCCCTAAACGCACCCTCTGTGTACTTCATTATGTTACCCTTATGCATTATTGTGACAGACCTCCTCTTGTTATCAATAGCGAACTTGAAGGCAAACCTAGCCACCCTCTGTGTCTTGTACTTGCTCATTGGCTTTATGCCTATGCCAGTGTCGTCCTCAAGCTCTATGTTGAGCTCCTCCTTCAGGAACTTCCTGAGCCTAGCCGCCTCAGGGCTATCCCAACTCCACTCAATACCCCTGTAGAGGTCGTCGGTGTTCTCCCTAATTATCACCATATCAACCCTCTCGGGATGCTTAAGTGGTGATTCAAGCCCCGGCATGTACTTCACAGGCCTAACATTGGCGTAGGCGTCCAGGAGCATCCTAATGGTAACGTTAATCGACCTCCAACCACCACCGATCGGCGTCTCCAGCGGGCCTTTCAGGACAACTCTGTATTTGGTAATGAGATTTATTGTCTCCTCAGGGAACCTATTACCGTAAACCCTCTCAGCCTCCTCACCAGCATAAGCCTTCACCCACTTAATCTCCTTCGAGCTCCCATAGGCCTTTTCCACGGCTTTATTTATCACCTTAATTGCGACGTTCGTGATCTCGGGCCCTATACCATCACCCTCGATGTAGAGTATTATTGGTCTGTTCGGAACTTTCCAGACACCACCTTGTGCTGTTATTGGTTCACCATCCTCAGGTATCTTCACTCGAGAAGACATCTACGTATTTGCATGCTTGTCACGTTTTTAAATCTTTCAATAGCCGAGAAAGACGTGGGTAAGAAAAAACCGACATTATACCTAGTTGGACTTGGTTTAAGTCCTGGTAATCTAGCGATAGATGCGCTAAATGTTATAAGAAGCGTTGATAAGGTATTCATGGAAACCTATACGTCAAAGGCATCAGGCGAATTAATTAAGCATATAATGGGTATTAGACACGACGTAGTATTCCTCTCAAGGGAGGATCTTGAGGATAGAAGCGGTAATGCAATAATGAGCGAGCTAAGCAAGGGAAGAAATGCTGCTCTACTGGTCATAGGAGATCCCATGATGGCAACGGCGCATGCAGCAATATTGGTGATCGCCAAGAGACTAGGCTTTGAGGTGAGGGTCATAAACTCCGTCAGTATAGTATGCGCAATACTCAGCCAACTCGGTTTATCGCCGTACAAGCTTGGACCCATAGCCACAATAACTTACCCAAGGATGGGCATACTAAGTATGAGAGCCTATGAGATATTAAATGACAACCTAAGGCGTGGACTACACACAATATTATTACTTGACATCAAGGATGGTAATGAGTTCATGAGTGCCAGCGAAGCCATTGACTTACTGAGGAAAATGGAAGAAAATGGTAAGTTGGGAATCATTAATAATGACTTATTGGTAATATATGCTGCCAGGATAGGTTGGGAGAATCAAAGTATTGTTGTATCCACAATAAACAACGTACCAAGTTTAGGCGAAACACCGCACACAATCATTATACCAGGCCTATTAAATCCCGTTGAGATAGATTACTTAACGTATGTCTTGAACGCGGATAAGGACCTAGTGCTCAAACATCAGAGGTGGGTTAATAAATTAATGAATGGTAATTGGCAAAAATAATCTATTAATAACGTGGTACCTTCGGAACAAGTTTTATAAAGAACTGAAAATTCTATTCTAAATGAGACTACACATGCATGGAAATCTCAAACAATACTTATAGGCAAACAATCGGTTATTTAATAATATTGCTTCCAAGCATTTACGCAGTAATCCTTACAGGGAAAACCTACGTGAAGTTATTAAATGATATAACGAATAACGAACTTATTACTATCGAGATATATAGACGATTTCTTCGATGATCCACAAAAGCCTTAGAAAGATTTACAAACATTAGTGTGGGACATTTCTATGAAAAATTACCGTGCCATCCTTATTCCTTATCTCCACAACCCTATGGTAGGGTATATAGGTCTCCCTCCCATCATTATTTATGAATGTGAAGCCATCCCTACCTATGGTGATTATCCTTGATAAATCAATAGTCTCCTCATTATTTGGTGAGCCTCTCGATACATACACCAGCACATGATTGCTTAATTGATCGGTCCACTTTAACTTATTTAATACGTCCCTAATTGTTACCATCCAAATATTTCTACGAGGTCTATTTATAAATCTTCATGAATGCAAAAATAGGCCATACCTTTCTCATTAAACTGCTATGTTGAGATTTTGATAATCCAATATCACTGAAATATTAATTAAGTAGTTTTCCATTGAGTCGTTGATGGTTGGACCGTGCATCTTCATAAGTAGGAGCAACCTGCCCTCAGTGATATACACACAATTGAATAAGTTACCCGTGGAAATTAGGATGTGGAAGGAAACTGGACCAATGTGGAG
>Ga0081529_118987_pt1 | contig 15943 bp, 15 predicted proteins | sample EchGeymetagenome_FD_71012 | JGI IMG/M metagenome (GOLD analysis project Ga0081529, IMG submission 71012) | Ferrous microbial mat and aquatic microbial communities from Echinus Geyser, Yellowstone National Park, USA - transect B T=78-80 C v2... ...
CCGACAGCGCTCTGGCTTTCCTCCAACCTCAAGAAAAAGTGGGAGTACAGGATTGTAAAGTGTGAAAAGCACGGGGACGACGCGGCGGAGTTCTTCGGAAAGGATGTTCTCACTCTCCGTATCTGCGTGAAAGAAGCGGAGGAGGTATTGAAACACGTTTTCGAAGTCAAAACAAGTGAGCTACCTCGATGAAACTTCTGCAACCCTTGCATCATGGCATGCGTCCTAGCTTTTTGATATACACCATAAAATTGACACTTTTTACAATTTCTAAGCGTACTTTTGGAAATATTAAATTTAAAAGTTTGTTGCTTTAAAGAACGCTTTACTCTGGACTTCCATAACCACCTCCACCTGGTGTCATTATTCTAATAACCGAATGTGCAGGAACTCTCACGGTTTGCTTACTATCCAAAAGCATTTCTTTGCCTTCTACGATAACCGAGTAGCGCGCACAAGAGCCCGGCTTTCCTCCCTTTACCCCCCAAGGTGCGTGTCTTACTCTTTCTCCTACTATCGTCACCACAGAGTCTTCTAGTAGTTCAATTTCTCTTATGATGCCATCACCTCCGCGAAACTTTCCCACGCCGCCAGAGTTTTCTCTTAATTCATATCTTATAACCCTCATAGGATAAGCGCTTTCGATCACTTCAATTGGTGTGTTTAGCGTGTTTGTCATGTTTGTGTGAACACCGCTCACACCGTTTTCGTTTGGCCTTGCACCAGAACCTCCGCCAATCGTCTCGTAAAACGCCCATCCCTTTCCCCCAACCATGAGGTTGTTCATCGTTCCTTGAGAAGCTGCGGGAAGGTCAAGAAACTGTGAAAGAGCGTTGAGCACAACGTCCGCAACTCTTTGCGAAGTTTCTACATTTCCCGCAGAAACAGGAGCGGGTTTTTTCGGGTTTAATAAGCAACCTTCTGGCGCTATTATTTCCACCACGTCAAAGAAACCAGAGTTCACGGGCATTTCTGGGTCAAGCGCGCTTTTGAGAGCAAAAACGCTTGACGAAACCGTGACGCCGTACACCGCGTTCACAGGCGCGTCAACCTGTGGGTGTGTTTTGGAGTAATCCAGCTTTATTCCATCAGAAACTTCAAGCTCAAGTCGGATCGCAATGTCTTTTTCTTTAAGCTCGATATAGTCTTCCGCGCGATATCTTCCTTGTGGTAAAGAGCTCACAAGCTTTTTCGTGTACCTTCTTACGTATTCGAGCGCTTCGTTCCACGCTTGCTTCACAAACTCACCTCGAGCCTCAAATAACTCTTTTAACCTTTTTACGCCCACTTTTAGCGCAGAAATTTGAGCCATTGCATCGGCGTAAACGTACACTGGTGTGCGCGAGTTTTCGGAAAATATTTTTAAAATCTCTTGCTTTAAGCTTGCTTTTTCGCAAAGCTTGACTGGTGGCACAACAAGCCCTTCTTGGCAAAGCTCCGTTGCGCTTGCGGAAAGGCTTCCCGGGGTGCAACCTCCTATGTCCACGTAGTGCGCTTTGATCGCAACATAACCCGCGATTTCTCCTTTGAAAAAAACGGGTGATGCCATTGTCACATCGTTTGCGTGCGTGCCTGCGACATAAGGGTCGTTCGTAAGAAGGACATCTCCCTCTTCGATTTGCTTAAAACAAGAAATCAGGTTTCTTACGCCGATTGGCATGCTACCCAAGTGCACCGGTATGTGCTCCGCTTGCGCCACAAGCCTACCAAAACAGTCGGTTATGGCAGCGCTCATGTCTAGCCTGTCCTTGATGTTTGGAGAAAAAGCGGTGTTACGCATCACAACGCCCATTTCTTCAGCTATATAGCTACAGCTATTCAGAACAACTTCCCAGCTTTTAAGCAACGCTCAACACCAAATTGAGGTATTCGTCCACTTCCACAAAAAAGTTTGGGGGAACAAGAATAGTGCTGTCCATTGCGTGTATCACGCAAGGACCGTAGACCACCTGCCCAGCTTTGAGAGTCTCTCTTTTGTAAAGCGACGCTGTGACTTCTTCGGTTTTGAACACAACGCTACGCTTCGCCAAAGCCTTTGGTTTCTCTTTCACTTTTTCGTGCTTTTTGAAAACTGGCTTGCTCGTCACGCCGATTGCACTAAGCCTTAAGTTCACGATTTCAACTTCGTTTTGCCTTAAGCTGTAACCGTATCTTTCTTCAAAAACGTCGTGAAAGCTTTGCAAAACATTTTTGGAATAAGGAATGGAAAGCGTGTACGACTGCCCCTTATACCTCATATCCACCTTCCTTTCAAACACGATTTGCGAAAAGCGCTCAAGCTCTGAAAGCGCGCTCTTTTCAAGCGCTTCGAACTGTTGTTCCACATCCCCTCCTAAATACGCTTGAACGAAGTCTCTTCTAAAGTCTGAAAGTAGAAGACCCAAAGCGGAGAATAATCCTGGGTAGTTTGGCACGATCGCCTTTTTAATACCAAGCTCTTCCATAATCTCCGCAACGTGCAGGGGGCCGGCTCCACCAAACGCGAAAATCACGAAATCAGCAGGGTCTTGCGCCCTTTCAACCGTGACAATCCTTATAGCCTTTGCCATTTGGTTGTTCGCAAGCTCTATCGCTTTGAGCGCGTTTTCCACAGGGTCTCCTTCCAAGGAGGAAAGTGCGGCTTTCGCAAGCTCTTTGTCGAGTTTTATACCTGCGGCTATTTCTTGTGGAAGCCTTCCCAAAATTAGGTTTGCGTCGGTGATCGTCGGTCTTGAACCGCCTTTGGAGTAGCACGCAGGACCGGGGTGTGCTTCCGCGCTTTCTGGCCCAACTCTGAGCGCACCACCTTTGTCTTTCCAAATTATCGTGCCACCACCGCTACTCACCTCTACAAGGTCCACAAACGGAAACCTCACGGGATAGCCCGAACCTTTGATGAGCCTTCCCATGCTCGTTTTTCCGCCAACTTCGTATTCATCGGTCACGCTCAGCTTTCCGTCGACAACAGTTGACGCTTTTGCGGTCGTCCCTCCCATGTCAAACCCAAGCGCCTTTTTTACACCGAGCAAAACCGAAAAGTGGCTTACCGCAACAGCACCAGCCGCAGGTCCGCTTTCAACGATCATGTGTGGGTACTCTGCGGCTTTTTCGGTAGTTGTGTACCCACCATTACTCTGCATCACAAACATGCGCTTAAGCGAGCTCAAGCTTTTGAAATACTGCACGACCACTGGTTTTAACACCGCGCACACAACAGCGGTCGAAGTTCTTTCGTACTCCTTTTCCTCCCTGTCAACCTCACAAGAAAGTGTGACTTGTGCGCTGTTACACACACTTTGTATCACTTTTTTCGCAAGTAGCTCGTTTGAAGGATTGAGGTGACTGTTTATAAATGAAACCACAAAGCCGTCAATGCGAGCGCAAAGCTCGCGCGCAATTCTTTTTACTTCTTCTGTGTCAAGCGGTGTGCTCACAAAACCGTTTGACTCAGTCCTTTCGGTGACGCCAAACCTGAGCTCTCTTTCGACAAGCGGTTTTGGCCTCTTAAAAAACAGGTTGTAAAGCTCAGGCCTGTTTTGTCTTCCGATCTCTAAAACGTCACGAAAGCCTTTTGTTGTAATAAGGCAAACTTTTCCGTGTTTACCAGTGAGTATCGCGTTTGTCGCAATCGTCGTCGCGTGGTAAAAGCTTTCGGCCTCAAAACCGAGCGAGCTCACCGCTTTTAGCACGCCGAGCTCTGGTGGTTTTGTGGTGGGCACTTTTAGCGCGAAAAACTCTCCTTTTTCGTACGCCAAAACGTCGGTGAACGTCCCACCTACGTCTACCGCAACTCTTTCAACCATTTTAAACAGTTTAGGAAGGGGGTTGTTCTAAGCTTTTCTTGCTCAATCTTAAATCTCCAGCTTTTTTAAGAATTCACATGATAAAACAGCTCAGGCAAGTGCTTTACATTTCTTTTTCAGCGTTCTTTGCGGATTTGGGCTACCAAGCGGCGCTTTCGCTTTTTTCGATTTACCTTGTCTACCTTTTAAAGGCGCCAGTGTATCTTTACGGAATTGCTGAAGCGTTGAACTACGGCTTGGGCTCGCTCTTTGGGTACTTTGGCGGAAGGCTTTCCGACCACTTTGGCGCAAAAAAGGTTTCGATCTTTGGAAACGCGCTCATTCCTTTGATGAGCCTTTACGTTTTTACGAACAAACCGCTTTTTGTGATTTTGTTTTTTTCATGGGGTTGGTGGATGCGAAACCTGAGAACTCCAGCAAGACGCGCGCTACTTTCTCAAGTGACGTCCACTGAAGAAAGACAAGAAGCTTACGGGATTTTGCACGCGCTTGACATAGCAGGCGCGACGATTGCAGTGGGGTACATAACGCTCAGCCTTTTTCTAAAGCTTGACCTAAAGCTTGTAATGCTCACAACAGTGGCGTATCTTGCGACAAGCACGCTACTACTTGCGTTCGTAAAAGCGAGCGAAAAACCAAGACCTAAACACACAAAAATGGGCACAAAGGAAAAAGCGCTCTTTAGCGGTATCATCATTTCAACTTCGCTATTTGGCTTTAGCTACTTTTCTTTTGGTTACCCAATTCTTACGGTGACCCAAAGGTTCAACGCCCCTTATTTGGGAACGCTCACGTATGTGGTGTTTCTCCTGGTTTCTTCGCTTTCGGGTTACGTGTTTGGCAGGGTAAAGTACAAAGAAGCTCTCTTGCTTGCGATGGGCTATGCTGTTGCAAGCTTTGGAAGCCTTGGCTTTCAGCTTTCCACAAGCCTCCCGCTTTACTTTGCTTCTTCCGCTTTGATGGGGGTGTCCGTTGGAATGGTCGAAACGTTTGAACCATCCCTTATGTCAAAAATATATCTCAGAGAAGGCGAAGGAATGGGAATTCTTTCGGCCTTTCGAAGCTTCGGGCTTTTCACAGGTAATCTTGTAATGGGCTTTCTGTACTCTTTTCATCTTGCGTACTGGTACGCATTCCTCGTTTCTCTTGTTGCGTTTTTGGTGATGCTCGCCTCCTCTCAAAAATCGTAAAACGCATCGAACAAAGCTTTTATGTTCGAACGCGCTATGACTTACGTAATATGTCAAAAAGTGCGATAATCGAAATACTAAAGCGCGTTTACGATCCTGAAATTGGAGAAAACATCGTGGATTTGGACATGGTAAAGGAAGTAAAGGTTGACGAAAAAAACGGCTTTGTTAAGATAAAAATTGCGCTAACCGTTCCCGAGTGCCCGCTCACACAAAAAATAAAAAAGGACGTGAGCTCGTCTTTGGAGTCTCTTGGAATAAAAAAAGTGGAAATCGAGTTCACTTCGATGAGCCAAGAGGAAAGACAGGCGCTTCTTGAAAAGCTAAGAAGCCTACGCGCAAGGCGCGAGCCTACTCAAGCTGAAAGCGGAAAAAGGGCGTACCAAGGAAGCCCTGTGGCGCTTTTACCAAAAGGAGGGATTCACAACATAATCGCTGTGGTCTCTGGAAAAGGAGGTGTGGGGAAATCCACGATATCCGCACTAATCGCGGTAGAGCTAAAAAGAAGAGGTTTTAGGGTGGGCGTGATGGACGCGGACGTCACAGGCCCGAGCATCCCCAAACTGTTTGGGCTCACGCAAAGGCTAGAAGTGAACAAAGACGGGAACAAGCTACTTCCCGCAACCACAAAAAGCGGAATCAAAGTGGTTTCGATGAATTTGATTCTCAACGAGCAAACCGAAGCGGCGATTTGGCGCGGTCCTATAGTGAGCGGGGTGATCAGGCAGTTCTTCACCGATGTGGAGTGGGGTGAGCTCGACTATCTTGTGGTTGATTTGCCACCAGGGACAAGCGACGCACCGCTCACAGTTTTTCAGTCCATACCGCTCGATGGGGTGGTCGTGGTCACATCGCCACAGGAGCTTGCGCGCGTGATCGTCGCAAAGGCCGTGAACATGGCAAAAAAGCTCAACGCGCCTCTTTTAGGACTTGTGGAAAACATGGCTTACACGAAGTGCACGGAGTGTGGAAGCACGATTTTCATTTTTGGAAAGCCAAAGGGAGAAGAGGCCGCAAAAGAGTACGCTGTTCCTTATTTGGGAGAGCTACCGCTTGATCCACTGCTCGTTGAGCTTTGTGACTCAGGTAGAATAGAGGAGTACCAAGCGACGGAGCTGTCAAGGGTTGTGGACAGAATAGGCGAAGTGAGAGTGGAGCTTTACCAGCTCAAAGCGCCGAAGGTTCGTTGATTGGCCGTAGTGAGCAACGCGCCTACTACGCTCACACTAAAAACTTCCATTGTGGCGCTCATCGCATCAACAAAGTAGGTGGGCGGGTAAGAGTAAGCGCCTAGCACAAACGAAAAGGGCGCCATCATAGGCGCCATCCACGAAAAAGCAACGACGAGAAATAAACGTAGCCTTTTTGGTAACACGCAAAAGCTTGTGCCAGCAAGAAAGCCAATGAGCAAAATGGTGATGTGCAACAAACCGTGAATCGTGTCATTAAGGTAAATCAGCATGAACATCTTCGGGGAAAACCAGAAGCTGAGCAACGCGGCGGAAATTGCCACTACGACGACGCCGTTTCTTGTGTTTTTTGTGTACCAGCTGTAAAGCGAAGAAAGACGAGCTGAAGAAGAGCGAAGGCTGCTTAGCGCAAAACCCGCGATAAAACCGCCTAGTGCGATCACCAAGTGCTCAAACATGTGAAAGCTTGGGTTTGCGTCTCCAAGCGCGTCAAGTGGGGTCAAGTCCGCAAGGGGCAAAAAAGAAAACCCCAAAGCGACGAATATTGGTTTTGCTCGCACACTTGGTAGCCTTAAAGCTTTTTGAAGAGTTTCGGAAAGGGTAAAGAGCAAACCAAAAAGCGTTATAAAAAGTGTCACAACAAGAGTTAAAGCGTAAAACGCGATGTTCGAAAAAACAAGCTCTCCTTTAAAAGCGCTAGGAGCGCCAATTAAACCGGTGAGCGCGATCAACCCGCCCATAAAAAACTGAGAAACGCTGTTTGCCACAAAAGTGGAAACGATCCACGGTGCGCTGAGTCGTCTGGCTTCTCCGCTAGTGTGAAGCCTGCTCAAAATGCCATCAAAGTATAGTAACATTTCAAGAATCACGGATAGCGCAAAAAGCGATGGATTTTGGTTCACGCCCCAAATATACAAACCGAGCATCATCGCCAAGTAAATCAAAATCAAGCGGAATAGGTAGGTCTGAATTGTTGTTTCAAAGAAGCCACGTGCGTAAACCCATGCAAAAAGAATGGTCATAAGCGCGCTTCCAACAAACGCGCTCAAAAAGCCCCAAGCGCGGCTGGAAAGCGCTGTAGGAGAAAAGAACATTATCGCGCTTTGCATCGCTACCACAAACAAAACGCTTTTTGGCACGTTTTTTCGAAGAAAATACGTGGTGAGCGCCATTTCAAGCGACATCGGAAAAACGAACCAGTAGGACGAAACAACAGAGGATAGGTATTCTGGGGTGATTCGAGGGTGAGGGGAGAAAACAAGGTTAAAGCTCCAACCCATGAAAAACTCGTTTAAAAGCGTAAGGAAGATCACGAGCGCAAAGAACGCGCTTTTGTTTTTGAGTTGCTTTACGCTTTGCTCCTGAAAGCGCGACACAAATGAAACGAAAATCGGAACGAGCGCGGCGGACATCACGCCGAGGTTGAGCCACGCGGCAACCGTGAGCGTGGAAAAGCTAGGGTTGTACAAGTAGATCGTCGCACCCGCGAACATCGCGACCATCATCGAAAGCACAAACACAACCAAAGAAGCGGAAAGAGTGTGTCTTACAGAACACGCCCACTTCAAAACTCTTGCGATGATGTAAACCATTGAAAGCGCGATCGCCCAAAGAAAGGGGTAAAGCATCAAACAGTTGATTTTTGTAACAAGTTATAAAATCAACGAAGGCCGCAATTGTTATAACTAAGAAACAAAAAAACATATTGTGAGACTTGAGCGACAGCTTGAATCGGTCAACAAGTATTCTCAGGAATTTTGTAAAAGACTTAAGAAGACAAGGACATATACGCGCTCGAAAGATTGGCCCAGCTTTTGATACAATCGTTACTCGACCTTTTTGCAATGATCGCATCTGAGAAAACGGGAAGAAAACCAGACACTTATAAAGAGCTTGCCATATGGTTTGCTCAACACTCGCAGCTATCAACGCAAGACGAAAAATTCTTGGTGAGCTTGGCTGGTTTTAGAAACCTGTTGGTGTATGGGTATGCGCAACTCGACACGCAAAAAGAAGAGGTGGCCTTTTCGGAAATACGTGAAAGAATGCAAGCGCTACTTGAAAAACTCAAGCGTGAAGTAAAGGGCGACCCAACGATCTCAGACGTGCAAAAAATAAAGAAGGTTCTCAAAAAATTTGGAGTGAAGTACGCTTACCTTTTTGGGTCTATCGCAAGAACGGGTAGAGGACGTGACTTAGACCTTGCGCTAGTGGCAAATGGAAGCGCGCTCACGCTTGGGGCGTTGCTCGAAGAAATTGCGCACACGCTTGGAATTAGGGAAGAGCTAGTGGATTTGGTGGATTTAAATTCGGCGCACTTAGGATTGCTAAAGACCATTATAGACGAAGGAATAGTGATTCTTGGTGGTAAAAACGCGCGTGAATTTTTGGAAAAAAAGTATTTGGAACTGCTTGAGATCAACTCGGATTACGCTTAATCGATTTCGACCATCGTGAAGTCGTCTAACGCGTTAAACACACCGTCGCTGTACAGCGTGAGCTTTTGCTTTTTTTCAAAATCGTATCTAGAAAAACCGCTTTCTTCGTTGAGCCACTTTAAAAGCGCGTTTCCGATCGAGTCGGGCGCGTTTACAAGCTCGTGATTCGAATAGCAAAGCGAGTCTCCCTTGTTGTAAAGCTGACACCTTTTTCCTTCAAAAATCACCAAAATAAGCGCGGTTGTGCCTCCTTTTTTTATTTTCTTTACACATTCGTCTTTGTACTCGTTCAAAAGCGTTTCACAGTTTTGCTCGTTTATCCTTTTTGCGTACTCGATGATGCTTTTTGCCGCTATTCTTGAAGCAATTCCACCAGAGCCGTCCATTTCGCCGCTTACACCGTCAAATATCGCGGCAAGTAGCTTCTTTTGGTCGACAAAAATCGCAAGCGCGTCTTCGCAAAAGCTAGTCCAAACATGTCCTCTTCCCTTTCTCATAAAGAAGCGAGCGTTTGCGATTTTTCCTTCGATACTCTTTGGTTTTGCGTCGTCCAAAAAAATTTTTTCCGCGCCTCCCAAAACCACCCAGCCTTCTCCAAAAAGAGGGGAAAAATACTCTATGTTTAAACCTTTAAGCTCTGGTTGGAAGCTCAACCCAATTTTATACGTAAAAGCCTGAGATTAACCTTTTTGTGAGCTACCCCGCTGAAGGGCGAAGTCTTGTAAGGTTTACAATTTCGAAAGTCTCTCAGCTAACTCCTTTATTCTTGAAGAATACGGTTTGAGAGAGTCGCTCTTTGTTCTCGCCAAGTCTTCTAAGTAAGACACATAAGCCGAAATTTCGTCGAGCACACCGTCCACGCTTCTTGGTGCTTGCAAAGAAAATGGAGGGAAAACAGGATTCAAAAACGACTCAACTTCTTCGCGTCCCTTTTCGGTGAGCTCGTATTTCCCATCGTCTCTTTTTCTTATCACGCCCTCTTTTGAAAGCTGCTCTAACAGCGGATAAATCGAGCCAGGCGATGGTCTCCAAAGCCCAAAGCTCATCCTTTCCACTTCGTCCATTATCTCTGCGCCAGTGCTAGGCGAGTGCTTTAAGGTGTAAAGCACCCAAAAGCGCAAGCCCCTTCTCCTTCTTCCAAATTCCCATAACGCCGCAAGCATTTCGATATCGAAATCGATATCGGAAAATTTAAAGACTACGGCTAACCTTATACTCTTCTTTTGAGTTGTTGTTCAAAATGGTTTCAAAAAGCGAGCTTTACCGAAAGCTCATAAAAAGCCCAGCACGAGTTTCGATTCTTTACTACTTGGCAGAGCACGGTCCTTCTAGATTCCTTGAACTAAAAAAGGGAACAGGGCTTTCAACTGGTGCGATTTATCACCACCTAAAGAGCCTTGAAGAGTTTGTTGTTCAAGACGAAAACAAAAGCTACAGATTGAACGAAAAGGGTTTAAGGCTTGTCGCACTGCTCAAACAGGAAGGAGGCGCCCCAAACACCCAGTTTGCAAGCGTGAACGACGCGCTTCTTGAAACCTCGCCAACGCTGCTTAAAGCGATATCCTTTGTTTCTTTTACTTGGCTTTTTAGGATGCTTGCTTCAAGCGTTGCGCTTAGCGTCGCGGTTTTAATTGCCGGCTTTGAGTTCTGCGTTTTGATCAACGAAAAATTTTCGCAAAGCTTTTTGTTTTTGGGAAGCTTCGCAGACCCAGTGACCAACGCGTTTATCGCGTTAATCTCGTTAGACGCTTTTTCTACGCTTTTTTCACTGATGGTGAGCGGAGCTTATGAAGAAACAAGGAAGAAAGTCGAGCTACTTTTTGAGCCAGCGCTTCTTTCTTCGCTGTGCGTGGGTGTGGCGCTTCTACACCTTGCAAAGGCGCTTTTTTCGCTTGGCGGCTACTACTCCTTGCTTTCAATACCCGTGGTCGTTTGGTGCACGCTCACCCTTTCTTCTTCTATTAGTTACCTTAGAGGAATTGAATTCATTCCCTCACTTTTCTTTCCGTTCTCTTTTACAATGTTTTACGAAGCTTTTTACTCGTTAAGCTACCTCGACTTTCCTAGTGAGCACTTTAACACAATCGGATTTTTTGCGCTCGGCGTGTTTTCTCTTTTTGTCGCAAGGTGGATCGATCGCTCAATCAAAAAAGAGGTAAAGGGAGGGATCAAAAAAGCGATTTTGTGACGAAAAATTTATTTGCTTTTTTGGTTTTTAATTCTTCGTGAAAATAAAGCTCAAAAGGGTTTACGCTCAACCTTCACAAGACGACGGTTACAGAATTCTTGTGGACAGACTATGGCCAAGGGGATTTTCACGCGAAATGCTCAAGATAGACCAGTGGATGCGAGAAGTCGCTCCGAGCGACGCCCTAAGAAAGTGGTTTTCGCACGACCCAAAAAAGTGGGAGGATTTCCTTAAACGCTACAAGGAAGAGCTAAACACAAATGAGGCGTTTCAGAAATTGGTGGAGCTTGTAAAGAACAAAGAAACCGTTACCCTTGTTTACTCAGCAAAGGACGAAGAACACAACCAAGCGGTCGCGCTGAAAATGTTTATCGAAGAAGAGTTGAAAAAGCTTTAGACGTATTTGTAGTACCTAAAGCCGAAGTCGGTCTCTCCTCTGCCCACTTTCACGATTGCGTACTCGTTTTGTGGTTGAAGGATGCTATCGCCAGAACCTGGTTTTGACTCGTGTAGCCTCACGTAGTCGTCAAAGGATATTCTTTTTCTTGTGTCAAGCTTTTCGAAAAGTCTAATGCTTTGGGAAACTTGCTTGTACTCTTCCGCAAAAACACCGCTAAAAACTTTTGCGCTACACCCGCTTCCGTAAGACGCAAATCCCACTCTTTTTCCCACTAGGTCGTGAGCGCGCTGAGTTTCCAAGATGCTAAGAAGTGAAAAGTAAAGCGATGCGGTGTAGCTATTCCCAATTCTACGACCTGCTATAGTAGAAGGATAAACCTTTTTGCTGTAAACTTCTTTAAACTGTGTGGACGAAGTGAATCTTTTTCTAAACTGCCTGTACTCTTCCGTGAGTAGCTCTTCCACCGTGTAGTTCTTTCTTGGGGGAAGTGGCCCAGTTTCCTTTTCTATTTCTTTCCAGCGTGGCAAATCCCTCCAGTCGTGAATAAAGAGGTAAGCCGCGGCCTGTGTTGCCATCTCTGGAAATGGCAAGTGAAACGCAAGGTAGTCCGCTTTGTCAGTCGGCGCTTCGTTTGGCTCAAGCTTTACTATTTTTAGAAAATCCTTCAAAAAGTTTAGATACGCGCACTTCATCGCGTCGAGGTAAACGCCTATCGAGTACTTACCGTCGACCACAGGGTTTTCGCGCTCAAGCGGCTTAAAGAAGTCGCGCTCGTTTTTCGTGCACGTGCCAACCGCTTCTTCGAGCAAAACAAGTCTCGGTTCTTCCTTTACAAGCATCGCAACGGCACCAGCGCCTTGTGTGTACTCTCCGTCTGAACCCAAGTCGTACTTTGCTATGTCGGTCGCTATCACAACGCCCACCTTTCCCCTGTTTCTTCCGCTTCTAATCCAGTCGAGCGTGTTTTCCAGCGCGTACGTCGCGCCTATACACGCAAAAACGTGGTCAACACCGTCTACGTGTGAAAAGCTTCCTTGGCCGAACACTTCTTCAAGCATCCCCACGACCTTTGAAGCTATCGGCTTGCTTTTGTCGTCCATGCTCTCAGTTCCAACGTATATTCTGCCTATTTGCGAAGGCTTTAGGTCGTTCTTCTTTAGAAGTTCAAGCGCCGCGTTTGCGGCCATGGTCGCCGCGTCTTCGTACGTGTCTGGAACCGCCATTTCTAGCATTCCTATTCCCTTTTTTATGTGGTCGACGCTCAGCCCTCTTCTTTTTGCGAACTCTTCCATGTCAAGATAAAGCTTTGGCACATACGCGGCGACGTCATCAACCCCAACCGTAGGTTTCGCGCTCATTTCCAAACAATTGCTCACACTCTCTTTTAAAGCTTAACAAAGATTTCACTTTTCTACACAAAACGTTTATTTTTTGCTTTAAGTAAAAACTTTTGTGGATAAGACAACGCGCGACATGATACGCGAGCTTGTTTGGCCACTAAACTCACCTTCTTCTACGACAAGTTTTTCCTTACGTCCCACTTACTGGAATATCGCAAAAAAACTTGGCGTGTCTCCTCTTTCAATAAAAAGAAGGCTTGAAAATCTCCGAAAAAACAGATTGCTACTCACAATTAGGGTGATACCCGACGCGTCCCTTCTTGGGTTAAAAAGGTGTTACTCCGTTTTTTCGATAAAGGACGAAACCTGCGTAGCTCAACTTAAAGCCAACCTAAAAAGCTTCTACTTTGTCGAAGCGATGCACTTAGCAAAGCTATCCGAGCTAAATCGCTACGACACAGCCATTTTCGAAGTGCTTTACTCTAACAACGAACAGCTCAAAAAGTACTTTGAGCTGATTGAGGCAACGTCGCATGGTGCAAAGCTTGTGTCGTACAGCGGTTACAAGGAAAGAAGTGGCACACAAGTGTCCATACCAAAAGCGGTGCTTGTAAATATTCTAAAGGAGCTACTAAAGGATCCGTTTATCAAAATACACAATTTGTCAAAAAAGATCAAAAAAAGCAGAACCACCACGGCAAAATACTTGAACACACTGGTTTTACGTCTAAACATCGAACCAGTTTTGGAGACAAGCAAGTTTGAAAATGCAATAGTGTTTGCGTGCGTGGTTGCTACGAACACCCAAGAAGTCGCAAAATTTGATCAAACACTAAGGAAAGCCTTTTCCGAAAACTATCTTGCGTTCAGCTATCACGTTGAAGGAGCCATCGGTTTCCTTGGATACGCCGAATCAGAGTTTGAAGTTCAAAGGCTTAGAAAGAAGTTCTTAAAGCTTACCAAAGGTAGGCCAAGCCTTTTCTTAAGAGAGTTTCACACCACGCTTAATTATAACCTAATGGAGTACTATGAGTTACACACACAAAGTTAAAAGTAGGTCGTCGGAACTTTGGCTTTCACGAGTAGCTCTTTAAGCTCTTCAAGCGTAAGTCCTGAAAACTTCTGGGCACCTCTTAAATCTCCGCTTTCTATGTAGTACTTTAAGGCGGCTTTGAGTTTTGGTGGCAGACTTTCGATAAAGCTCCAATCTGCGCTCTTCTTTCTCTGTTCTTTTGCTTCCTCAACGTATTCTTTAATCGTGTTTTCGTTTATAATCTTTATTACCCCCTAAAACCTTTTCTAAATCCCTTTTAGGAAACTTGTGGTTTGTTTCCTCTTGGTATTTCAAAAAATCTTTAACTATTTTTCCGAGTCGTAACAACTCTACAAGCACTTCAAACGCTCTCCACACCTTAACGTCTTTCACTGTAAAAAACTGTGCAAGATAAGCCCCTCCGTTTTCAGAAAGCACGGTATACCCATTAGCTCTTGCGGCCACAATACAGTACGCTTCAGGATAATCTAGACTCTTTAAATATGAATAGCGTCTGCTTTCAACAACAAGGTTTAAAGCGGCCGCTCTCAATTCTGGTATATCTGGAAATAGCATCATTTTTTGTAAAGAAAGCGCGTCTATAATCCAGCTTAGCACTAGTTCGGTTTTGAGTTCAGCCATGACAGTTTCTGGAACAAAAATCGCTTGAAAAACGTCAAAAAGAAGCCCTCGCTTGCTAAATCTCGCCCAGTCTATAAGAAACGAGCTATCCGCAATGCTAATTGACACTTGGGATCTTCGCCTTTATTCTAAGTTCGTTCATTTCGTCCATCGTGACACCAGCAATCCTAGAAGCCACATAAAGATCGCCTTCTTCTATGTAGTACTTTAAGGCGGCTTTGAGTTTTGGTGGCAGACTTTCGATAAAGCTCCAATCTGCGCTCTTCTTTCTCTGTTCTTTTGCTTCCTCAAGCCTTTGCTTAGCTTCTAGCAAGTCCACAAATATTATTGTTTTTACGACAATAAAAGTTTTGGGTGCCAACATCTTGAAAAGCGTAAAAGCACTCATGTTTTAACATCTCAACATTTTGGTGTTTCCTACTTATTTTGAAGCAACGCCTCTTGTAAAACTGCAATGTCACACGAATTGAAAACCATTAGTAAATTTTCAATTCTTATAGAGTCTAATGTAAGAGTCCACGACAACTGACCAATCCCTGCTTCTTGCAAAAGATTTCGCGTTAGAAGAAATCTTTTCTGCAAAGCTTTTGTCGGTAAGCGCTCTTAAGACACACCGCGCTAAAGAAACGTGGTCGCGCGGTTTTACAAGTAAACCGTTTTCTTCATGCTTGATTATCTCAGGAATGTCGCCAACACGTGTGGCAACTACTGGTTTACCAGATGCCATCGCTTCTAGAAGGCTAAGAGGTGTGCTCATCATCGAAAAAACACTTCTAAATGGCAGAACAACAACGTCTGAAAGCTGGTAAAGCGCTTCGATTTGCCTGACTTGACCCAAAAACTTTACATTTCTTTGCAGATCCAGTTTTTGAACTAGCGCTTTTAGAGCTTGAAGCCTTTTCGACTCAAATTCGTACGTTCCTTTCGTAAGAAAAAGGAAGTTAGTGCTAGGGATTTCTTGCTTTACGATTTTTGAAGAAAAAAGAAAATCTTCTCCACCTTTCCACGGTGTTACGTCACCCGCAAACAAAACTGTGTACTCGAAGTTTAAACCTAGCTCCTCTTTTAAGCGCTCCGTCGGAACCCTTTTTGAAAATCTTGCATAGTCAACTCCAACGGGAATCACGGCTGAACGCTCTCTTACGCCCAAAGGAAGAGTGTCGCGCACCCTTTTTGAAATGCAAACGTAGCGCGTCCAAAAAGCGCTCACACGTGTAACAAGCGCACTTTTTGAGACTGAAAAAAGCGTCTTTTGAAGAGAGGAGTACTCGGTTGCAACTTGAACTTCTCCAAACAAAGGGGAGTAAAACGTGAAGAATCTCTTTGAGCGCGCAAAGAAAGAGGGTAGTGAAAGGATCGGAAAGCTTGCGTGTCCATGAACTATATCGAACCTTTTTCGAAGAAGCCAGTTGCTAAGCGCCTCAATCACGCGAAAAGCTCCTGAAGAGTATGATTCGTCACCCAAAGGCAAGCCAAAGTACTCGACACCTTCCACGTCAACCCTTCCAAAACTTCCCTTTGTTACAACGCTTACTTCAAAACCCTTTTTTACAAGCGACGTTGCGATCGCTTTCACGCTGTTTCTGAGGCCTTCTACCCACGGGGGGCCTAAACTCAAGCCGTAAAACACAACCCTAAATTTTGACCACTTTAGACGTACTCTTTTAGCGCCCGCTTTCCTTTGTTCGAGTTTGAATTGAAAGGTAATAACTCCGCTAGACTAAAATCAAGAACTGAGTG
>Ga0081529_125046_pt1 | contig 15805 bp, 8 predicted proteins | sample EchGeymetagenome_FD_71012 | JGI IMG/M metagenome (GOLD analysis project Ga0081529, IMG submission 71012) | Ferrous microbial mat and aquatic microbial communities from Echinus Geyser, Yellowstone National Park, USA - transect B T=78-80 C v2... ...
CCAGCAGTACCACGTTTTAGTTTCTTTGTGTTGTTACATTTCAAGAACTTTGCAAGAAATAATGGCTTAGTAGTGTTTTAGTTTCTTTGTGTTGTTACACCCTCAATTGTCGCCAACACAGTGGGAGTATTCGCGTTTTAGTTTCTTTGTGTTGTTACTCAGGTGTTCTTAGCATCGTGATCGTCAGCGGGACGTTTTAGTTTCTTTGTGTTGTTACACCCCAGGCCCAATATTATTCGACACTACAGCAAACGTTTTAGTTTCTTTGTGTTGTTACAACCATCTCCCTCTAGCCCAACTCCTTCCTCCCCACGTTTTAGTTTCTTTGTGTTGTTACGCGTTGAATCAGCTTCACAAGGGTGAATGAAGATGGGTTTTAGTTTCTTTGTGTTGTTACATCCAACTCATGATCAACGGAAACATGGGGTACCTAGTTTTAGTTTCTTTGTGTTGTTACAAAACAGTCGGTAGCGATGTCACTGGCGTGGCGAAGTTTTAGTTTCTTTGTGTTGTTACACTCCAAACGGTCAAACCTCGACTCAGCCAGGCCAAAGTTTTAGTTTCTTTGTGTTGTTACATTGTACTGCAGAATTTAGCTGGTACTGCTGGCGGGTTTTAGTTTCTTTGTGTTGTTACTCAATAGTAATAAGTCTAACATCTTTAATTTATAAAGTTTTAGTTTCTTTGTGTTGTTACACTAGAACCAGACCCAAAACCCTGAGGCGGAAATGTTTTAGTTTCTTTGTGTTGTTACATAACAGAGGACCCAACGACGTGGGAGTCGATGCAGTGTTTTAGTTTCTTTGTGTTGTTACTCCTAGTACCGTCTAACTCACTACTCTCGAGAATGGGGTTTTAGTTTCTTTGTGTTGTTACGAGGAGAGAACGATCAAAGGGCAGGTAGTGAAAGTGTTTTAGTTTCTTTGTGTTGTTACCATGGCCTCTGACTCGGGCTTATAGGCCTTGATCATGTTTTAGTTTCTTTGTGTTGTTACCCTGCCGGGGCTAAGGTGTCCGTGAGGCCCACATTGTTTTAGTTTCTTTGTGTTGTTACGAATCTGAACAGAAACGGAGATAGCTACATAAGTGTTTTAGTTTCTTTGTGTTGTTACAGAACCTCCCTAGGGATAAGGGGTTCAGAGGTGGTCTGTTTTAGTTTCTTTGTGTTGTTACCAGGTGGATCAGGAGGCACAGGTGGAACGGCAGTATTGTTTTAGTTTCTTTGTGTTGTTACTCCAACAGGGCAAAAGCCTTAATAACCCCCCCATGTTTTAGTTTCTTTGTGTTGTTACCTGTTGTGGAGTGCTCAACACGCCTCCCTCCCGTGCGTTTTAGTTTCTTTGTGTTGTTACCAACGTTAACCCCATCACCAACACCAGGGCCTACCCCGTTTTAGTTTCTTTGTGTTGTTACCGCAAGCCACAACGCCAATGAGGATTTCCCTCCCCTGGTTTTAGTTTCTTTGTGTTGTTACATCGACGCACAGTTGGAATATCCTCCCGATTGCGTGTTTTAGTTTCTTTGTGTTGTTACAACAAAAAGGCCAACAACAGGGCAAACAACAAGGCCGTTTTAGTTTCTTTGTGTTGTTACACAAATGAGCCCGGGGACCATACTCACGAGCAAAATGTTTTAGTTTCTTTGTGTTGTTACATATGAGATAACCCTCTATCACCCTCATTGAATTAAGTTTTAGTTTCTTTGTGTTGTTACACGGCCGAGGTGCCAAATATGCCTCCTGTGATTGAGGTTTTAGTTTCTTTGTGTTGTTACACGTACTCCCCGCTCTGATACACCGTCCCCTTCCCGTTTTAGTTTCTTTGTGTTGTTACGTATAAGTTTGAAATTGCCCAATATATTTGGGAGGTTTTAGTTTCTTTGTGTTGTTACTTTTTTGGCACGTATGGAGAAAGAAGAGATAGAAAAGTTTTAGTTTCTTTGTGTTGTTACGGTAATACCTAATACCATGAGTCCCAGACTTCCTGGTTTTAGTTTCTTTGTGTTGTTACTGATCCTTTTCGCCCTCATTTTATACGTTTCTTTCCGTGGTTATAAAATTTTACTAACTTAAAACTCATTATCTTCCCCTAACTCATTTAAGGGGATCTTATTGAAAATTGAAAGAAATAAGGGGAAGGGAAAAATAACTCATTAAAGGTATAGAGAAAATTGATAATTATAAATAGAAAATTGAAAAATAATCGATTTTAGAATGTTGCTCTTAAATAACCGAGGAGCTTCGATGAGTAATTAAGAAACTATAAAAGGAAGATAGAGAGAATTTTTGACTTGTAATGCTTTTCTGAGTCTATTGTAGTTCAACGAGCTTGTACTTTATTGGCAGTGAGCCTTTGTCTAAAACTAGTCGATAGAAATTTCTCGAGGATATTAGCATCCTTATCGTGGATTCAATGAGCGAATTTCTCCTTTATTGTGGGCAGTCGACGTAGGCATCTTAGTCTCTCATATTAGCGATGTACTTCTTTTACCATAGCTTGGCTGAGTAGCCATAGTAGTGGAAAGACGATATTGTTTAGTAATTTCATATAAGTATGCGAAATAATTCTATTAGAAAATAAGTCATATATACTTACTAAATTGGAATTTATGAGTTTCGACGTATCACGTAAATTCTTTAACCTTATAAATATATATGGATATATGTATGTTGTAGTTTCTTATGACATTTCAGATGAAAAGGTACGTGGAAAGGTTCGGAGATTATTACGGCGTTACGGTCTATCGTTTATATCCAGATCAACTTATGCAGGAAGAATATCTTGGAATAGGGTCAACTTCATATCGGAAAAGGTTAGCAGAATTATTAAGGAAGGAGATATCGTGGCTTTCATACCAGTCCAAAACGTTGACTTCTCAAGAACTCTTATCGTCTCCAAGAATAAAGTATCGGGATACGAAATACAAGTTATCTTTGCCGGCAAGGATATTTGATGACTTGCTGATATGTAAAGTAAGGTGCAAGTATTCAATAGATAAAATCAAAGCGTCAAGCGATCCCAGGATGGAATATGAGAGAAAGGAAGGAGAAATTACTCTGGGAGATAGGAAGAGGTTAGAATTGTATTTTTACGCAGGTGACTGGATAAAGATAGTTGGAATCCCAGATTCCATAATTAATAATTTAGTTTTTGAGTTCACTATAAGTAGGCAGAGCGTTAAGCACATTTTAGGTAGGGCCGTAATTTACGCTTACATGTGTATGAAGGAGAATGAGTACTGCTCTACCATGATAGTACCTACTACTCCAGGAGAGGAAATTGGGTATTTGGTTATTCCTAATTCCAAGTTTTTGGAATATTTATCGGATGAACTGAGGAAGGCGATTGAGGAAGAGGTAGAAGGTAAGAGAATCCCTTTCTGCAAATCTTGTATTTACAGGAACATTTGTCCATATAGCTGATTCTTGTAGTTAGAAACGCGTAATTGTGTAAGGAAATAAATGAAAAGACATTTGACGTACGAGAAAATGTTTGATCTACAAGTTGAGAGAATTAAGTCGACGTACCAATGACTAAGTCGATGGATTATTATCCGAGTTAAGTCTTTTTAACCAATAGAAATGCACATATCAATTATCAACTAGGCTTATTACCACTTTAAGCGATCAATGTAATAAGTATAGAGAATAGAGAGCGTGCTATGACTCCTAAATCGTAATTAGTGAAATCTCGACTAGTTCTTTAGCCTTATTTTAATGTAACTCTTGGTCGCAACGTCACGAACACCGCCTTCCGTCTCCTCGCGCCTTATTTTAATGTAACTCTTGGTTAAGTACTCATTCAAGGGTTACAGAAGGGGGGTTAAGATGTGGAAAGCTTAGCCAAGAGTATTCCTGACTTTTTCCTAATTAAGTAACGACACTCCCTGCTCGATTTAGGGATGAGGGTCTGACTTTCATTGAGGTTTCATTATTCAACCTCTCGTCCTCATTTCCCTTTGTCCGGCTTCCCACGCCTAGGTTAGGGACTAGTCACGATATTGGGAGCCTCATAGAACCCCTCACACTACTCATTGAGTTCATTGTAGGGCTATCTTCTGCATGATAACGGAAAGGCTATAAACTCTCGTTGGATAGGAATGTTAAATGATATCAAATAGCATAAAATTCACGGTTTATCGGAAACTGTTGTCAACGACAATGTCTCAAAGGGACTAGAGCTCGAGGATTATCCTCTTAGGGTTTCCTGGCTATCCAGCCTCAAATCTGCTGTGGAAACGACGAGAAAGAAACCCTTGCTGATGGTGAGGAGTCAGAGATATTCGTTTAGTACTAGGTCTAGAGGTACTACGTATAAGCATTTATTTGTAGGCCTAGATTTGTTTTTGTCTTTTCTATGGTAATGGTTTATAAATGAATGGCTGAAAATCTACAGCGTCTAATATAAACTTCTTAAGGTCGTTTGCTTTTCTATAAAATTCTCCTCTTATAGTCCTTCTTTTCCTCTTATAGAGGATACTGTACAAGTGTTTAGTTATAAGTTCTAATCCTTCCTTTTTAAGGTACCCTTCACTATCTAACGATAGTTTGCTTCTCCTAGATACTGCGATTACAGTATGTATTGCAACTGGCTTAAACATTTCTGAAAAGTCGTAAACTAAGGATGGTCTTCCGGGCTGATTCACGTGAAGTAACCCGGAATAAGGATCTAGGCCTGCTGCAATTAATGCATGAGTTGATAGTGAGTAAATTATTGAATACGCGTAATCAATAGCGCGGTTAATTGGATCTTCTCCTCTTGGTTTTCTCCCTTGGAATGAAGGCATGAATTTTTTGAGCTCTTCCCAAGCTTCTTTGCTCAGCTCAGCTTCTTCTAAAATTAGGGACTTCTTATCCTTAGCTCTTATTCTTACATCTATTTCGTTTACTTGCAATTTATCTATATATGAAAAGTATTTTGCCACGTTAATCATGCCGCGGATTTTTCCTTCTATGAACCTTTTGGCTAAAAGAATTTGAGAACCTTCATCAAGGGTATAGAACTTTCTCCTTATTTCAGCTATTGTGTTTATAAAAGGAGTAACAAGCACCGTGTCGACTTTTTTACCGTGTATTAGTATAGGTATATTTAAGGAGGAAAGGAAGTTTATTACTTCGCTCGATATATTCACATTATTGCCTACCATGACTACCATTTCTAAGTCAAGAGTAGAGACTTGCTTATTTGAATTATCCCAGCTTATTATCAAATCTGAACCGCTCTTCTTTATTGTAGCGTTTTTTACTATGAGTAACATTATAAAATAGTTTTTCTCGAAAGAATTTAAAAATAGGGGTTCAAGAGCTAGAGGTCTTATTGTATAACGTGCTTATGTGAGCATTAAGGATTATGATAATTATTGATAGCGAGCTAATACTCCCGGCAAAGACAGTGGGCCGAGCATTAAGGAATAGGCAATACGCTTAAAATGGGTGAAGCTATTAAGTCGCATTCTGAATAATGAAGTCACCTTTAGCTAGTAGTGTCGAATTTCATTTTCACGAAACCGAAACCTGCAGCCCTGCCAGATCCTACGCCCATTTCTATTGCGTTTTCCAATATTTTCTTTACGGCCTCCTTAGCATTTTTGTGAATTCCTTTTCTGAGGAAGAACTTAGCATAACCTATAACTCCGGGTAACCATTTTCCGTCGTAATAGTACCAAACTTTTGTTACAGTATTAAGTATAGTATGCGACTCTATCAATGAATACGATAACCTTATAATGTTCCTCTTATAAGTTTCCTTAAATAGGTCGTAAACATTGACTGAAAATATCAAGGGCGGAAATGGAATGAATCTCTTCGCCCTATCCTTATCAGTCTGAGAAACTTTAACAAAGGGGTCTACGAATATTGCAGGAGTTATAAAATAAACTTTTACGCTGTTGAACTCTCTGGGGACTTCTTGCTCAACCTTTTCATATTCAATTAATTTAACTCTTACGTCATTTCCGTACTTTAACTCTACTCCGCCCAATAATTTAGTTATTGTGAGGTTTATCTCCGGTTCCAGGCTTTTTTCGTAACCGATGTAAACGTGATATAGACCGTTAATGCTTATAGGGTTTGGACCATTTTTAGGCTTACCTGCAACTTCTCCAGATCTGGTTACTACTACCTTAGGATAAACGGGCTCTTCTTTCTTATCTTCGAGGAGAGGAGTTATCCTCAATGGCTTCGGAGACGGATACTTTTTGTCCTCAAATATTTTCTCCAGTTCTGGGTTAGTGTTAATTAGTAAAGTCTTGACGAATTTTCCTGTAAAATCTGTGGTTATGAAGGGGGATATTCTAAGTTTAAGCCTAATTAATGGCACCTATTAAGCACCGCTTTGTATTAAATTGAGCACGACTTTACCTATATTTGTTATTTCACATTCCCTAGTTTTCCCGCTTTTTTCGCAATCTACCAGTTCTCCTAGAGATTCTATTTGTTTTAATACCGTCGATTCCGATTTTTCCAACTTCCTTGAAACTTCTGTGATACTCTGCCTTTTGGCTAAAGCCTTTAAAAGTTCTATCTGTGAAGAAGTTGTGGGGATTTTAGGAATTGTTAATAGGAGTTCGTATGAATTTTGCATGCTTTCGTCAAAGGCTATTGCCTTTATTTTTTTAATCTTGCTCATAATTTGAGCTGTGTAATATAACGATAAAAGTAATATTCGCATCCCACCTATTAGGTAAATTTCTATATCATCGTCAATTTTTCCCAGTTCTGTGGATATTTGTAATAGAATTTTATCAAATGTGGTGTTCACGTCGACGCTCAATACCTTAACGTTTTTTATTCCCACAACGTTCAAGTAATTTAAAATGGTAGTTATTGCATCCTCGTTCCTCTTTTTTGATAACTCGTCTTTTGGAAGAGCTGTAATTAGAAATATTTTATTAATTCCTTGAACTCCTCTGTAAGTGAGCGCCTTTATTACATATTCAGAAGAGAAGCCTATATTGAAAACAATCGACGTCATACTTTTACATATTCGTAAGAGATTATAAGCTTTACTTTTACGGGATCGTCAAATTTTAACGTCGTAATTTTCTGCAGAAAACTTTTATATGAGTTTAGCAGAGAGAATAAATGATGGGCGATCAAACAGATGAGAAACTGATATCCCTAGTAAGGGAGTCATTGGATAGTATTTCGCTAAGGCAGGGAGTTAAGGAGGCTAAGGTCAAGTCTCCCCAGTCTTACGCTTTTCACACGCTTTCCGTAGCTACCCTTTCCTTGGACATTTGCAGGGCTATTTACAACTCAAGTGATTTAGGTAAAAGCCAATCAGAAAAACTGTCTGAAAATTATAACCTTCCGTTTGAAGAGTTATGTTTTTATGGGGGATTTCTCCACGATTGGAATAAGTTGGAAGGTAACGAAGAGGCTGCAAAGGATATAATAAAAAAATTGGGCCTTCCTGAGGAATTTCTATACGGTATTCCTACAATGGCAGAAGGGCACTTACCAGATAATTTACACATGCCTGTTTGGGTCTCAATTAAGTTGGCAGACATGCTTTTAATTAGTGATATAGGTAGTGTTAAGGACGTGTTTTATTTTGCAAATTCCGATGCATACAAAAATGCAGTTGAGGCGCTGAAGAATTATAATTTAGAGTTAAATTACATTTCATCAACCTTTAGGTTATTTACTTTAATAGCTTCAAAGGACCTGCTAGATAAGATATTTAGTAAGGAGGCTGGTTATTTCCCGTTAATGTCCTACTCCGATGGTTTGGTTTTTCTATTTAGGAAGAACTCCCAGCAAATACTTTTGAGCAAGGTTTTAGACTTATTAAACAAGGAAATCTTCTCTTCGTCTTCACAAGGAATTGAGGATAAAGTGAACGATATAAAGAAATGCATTACAAACAAGGAAGATCTTTTCAGGCAAATGAACATAGACGTAAAGTCGGTAATTTACAATGAAAAAGGAAAAGTTAGACAACTAAATGCTTTCCTTCCTAGTAAGGTTTGCAAGCCCTTTGAGGACGTAGTAGGTAATTTAGATAATAAGTCCAAGATAGAGGTTGCTAAAAGAATTATTGAAGAGTTAAGGGGTGACGTCCCATTCGGAGTTTTAGTTTACTTTGTTAATAAGTTCAGTAAAGGTGACGAGGACTACATTAGAAGGGGGCTTGGAATAAAGGAGAAATCTTTATCTTATCTGGAAAACATTACAGATGTTCAAGAAAAGATAGATAAAATCTTGGAGTTAATAGAAAAGAAGTATCCAGCAACTCAAGGTGTAGATAAAACCTTATTATATTATATAAAACACTCCTTTAGTGGTAACGTACTAGACGATCTTCCTTCCGCTGTTGAAAGCCCTAAAGATTATTGCGTCGTTTGCGGTATGCCTATGTATTCCGATAACCCAGTTAGGTTCGTGCAGTACGCTAGCGAGTTGAGGGGTAAAGCTGAAATTTGGATTCCTAGGGAGAAGGGTTTGGAGGAGATAGATAGGGTTAGGGACGATTGGAAAGTGTGTCCTATTTGTATTTATGAGGCTAACTTAATGAGGGATAGAATTACGCCCCCATACTTTATTGTGACTTTTTACCCCGGAATCCCCATAAGCCTATTGAACATCATAGACTTTGATTTTAGTCAAGGGATAAGGTATTACGTGGACGAAGGGGAAACTTATTTAAATGCTTTTGAGAAACTGGGAGGAAAGTTAATGCCTTATACAAAGAAAGCCCTGCCTGCCTACTTTTCGTCTAAAGTTATAATTAAGGCATCAGAGGTTACTAACTTTAATTTATCCACCAGGTTAAGTAAAAGCGATATAAATAAGTTATTGCCTTATACTCCAATGCTTTCAATAATATTCCTTACTTCGCCAGTGTTAATTTCCTCGGACATTCACGAAATCCCAATAATTCACGAGAGAATTGTTTCAATAACTTCAACATATAATTATAATTTTATGAAATCTTTAGATTCTAATTTGACCACGTTGTATTCAATTTTTGCCTACTCAGCAAAATATGATGCAATGAAGAAGATATGTAGGTCAGACCTAGATAACTGTTTAGGTTACCTCACTGAGGAGTCGGACCTATATTCTTCTGTAGACCCCGCTTTAGGAGTATTAAGTATAGGAATGGGTGTGGGAACTCCAATAGAAAACGATGAGAAGTTCTTCTCAACATTTTTACCCATTTCTGGGTTCTTACTTAAGGTTGCGGGTATGGTGAGTAAAATGGGAAAAAGTATTAAATCTTCAATTTTTTCAATAGCATATGTATTAAAAGATATAATAAAAAGTCAAAAAGTAAGTAAATATGACGTAACCGGATTTTTGAGGGACGGGATAGATATGTTCTTTAAGACGTCGTCGGTAGTGAAGGATAAGGAAGATAGGATCGGGATTTCAGTTAGTGCTTCGATATCCTCATTAGAGAATAAATACTCACTAGACGACTCACATAGGGCTCAAGTATATTCTGCTTTACAAAACATATTCGATACGCTTTACAGAATAGAAGAAGAAGCTGATAGGAGTTTGGCAATCTCCATAGCTAATACTCTTTCAAATTGGTTATATATTGCATATAAATTAGTTTCTCAAGGTGACAAATCATGAACGGTATGGAAGCAGTTTCAAAAATTTTGGGTAAAGAAAAATTAGACCAATTTTTTGCAGATTTAAGTAAGCCTAATAAGGAGAACGCTGTACCGAGGGGTAGAGTCGCTAACGTATTCCTAGTAATTTTAGCAGAAGGGGAACTAGTAATAAGACATGAAGGAGGAGAAGACGTAACTTTAGCAACGCTAGACGGAGAAAAGTACCCAATGATATTACATGAAAAACTCATATCAGCCTGGAGAAGGGAAATGCTGGAGCAATTGAGGCACGACTACGATAATAACAAAGAGGAGACCAATAAAATCAGGGGGAAGAGTGACGAATGGCACTGCTCCTTAAGGCCTACAGCAGCTGCTGGAAGAAAAGAGGAAAGGATAGGAGGCCTATGCAGGGAGTGTCCAAACTGCATAATCTTCGGTTATGCAGTAGGGGAGGAGGAGAAATACAACTTAAAGAGCAGAATAGAAGGAGACGTATACTTATCTACATTACCAGAGAGGAAAAGCGTCGTAATAAGGACGTTTAACGCTGTAGACGAGCCTACTCACACCACCTTTATACAATCAGAGGGAGCTAGAACTGGAGCATTATTTAGGTTATCTTTAATAAAGGTAGGTACTCCGTTTGTAGGAAAAATAGCACTGAAAGACTTATCCCCTGCAGAATTCGCATTATCGTTGTACACGTTAGTAAACACTACCAGAATAGGAGGAATTAAAAGCGATTTCGGCAAGATAAGGATAATTATCCCAGCAATAGCCTTATGCGACCACGAGGTATCCTCTGGATACGAAATATTTGAGGCAGTTAAGGAAATTGATAACGCAAGTGAAATAGTTAGGAAAATAAACGCCCACGTAAAAGCTTTCGAAAACGAGTGCCAAGTGTTTACTTCAAACGACTTCTCTACAGTTATAACGGATATAGTAAGTAAAAACAAGTACGACATAATTAAAGAAGCTTGGAATAATGGCCTAAACTTTAAGAAGAGTATAGAAGAATTCATCAAATCAAAGTGACCTTAATGAAATTATATAAAGCTAATTTTTACTTACAAGGTGTCCTAATTTTCTCAACAGAAGTAAGACCCATGATTTCTGCAGGAAATTCCATGGGTTCTTACATTTCACCTTCTCCTCACGTGCATAATTACCCGGTAATGTACGGCATGCTCGGAAAGTCTGCAGAGGCATATTTCGTCTTCCCTTCCCTACAATACTTAGATTACCCGGAAAGGAGAGGAAGGGCAAAAACGAGTAAAGGGTTACAATACACCAGCATTAGGAAACTGTTGGAGGACTTCAAAAAAGGTAAGGATTCCTTCTACTCTTTCCCACTATTGCCGGTAAAATTTTCAGTCTCTTCCTTCTTATTATCCGCAGAATCTTGGAGTTACGCATTGCTAACTAGGAGTCCCACAAAGAACGTCTTTCCAAGAATTACTAGCTACTCTGCCTTCATGCCCGGGAGTCAATTCACTACCTACGTGGTAACGCAGGGTAATGTGAAGCTTCCTGAGTGGATAAGAATAGGTAAAAAGAGGTGGGGGATATTTAAAGTTGAGTATGAGGAAGTTAAAATTAACAAGGTAGAAAAGAAGAAAAATGAGCTCACTTCAATACCGATAAACTATAAGGACGCTGAGTTCTTCGGCTTCAAGATTAGTACCTTTTCTAAAGTATTAGAGACGCCAAACGTAGAAGAAGGAATAATAGGTTGGGCAGTATTGGAGGAATGTGAAGTTATTAACGATAAAATTTGCCTGCCTATAAGGTGATGATGAAAACGTCAGTCTCTTTCACTATTAAGGAAGCATATATAGAAACTGGTAACATTAGCATAAACGGTATAAGGCTAAGAAGGTTTCAAGAGGAGCTTTTTGACTCTCTAGGGAAATACAGTAGGATACTATTAAGGGCTCCTACTGGCTCAGGGAAGACTTTCACTTTATTATTAGGAGCAATTAAGTCCTACTTGGAAAAGAACTTATATCCGGTTGTAGGCATTTACCCTTCTAGGGCTTTAGTTTACGATCAGGCGAGGAGCATACAGGAAACGTTGCAGAGAATGGGATTTAAAGAGGGAGAAAAGAACACCTTCGTTGGTAGACTTAACATTAATGGTGAAGATAAGGGAGAGATTTCAATAAAAATTAACATACTTACCAGCGAAGTTAAGGAAATACCGAGAGAGTTTCAATTCCCCACTTCACCTTCAATAGTTTTTACCGTCCCTGAATATCCTTACATGTTTATAACTGGAATGAACAAGCAGAGTATTGCCTCACAAGTGCTAGAGGCCTCAATGAAATACGGCTTTGATGAGGCTATAAATGCTTTAGCTGTAAGGAGAAGTGATGTAAGAGATCTATTAAACTATTTTTCCGTATTTTTTAACGGCTATTGGTTTATAGACGAATTCCACTTGTACTCCGGCATATCAAGGAATTCAATGTTGACTCTTGTTGAAATGTTTGAAAAATTTAACAGCGTAATTAAAAGCAATAAAACTATAGTTTTCTCCTCAGCTACGCCAGTACCAATTAATATTGAAAAAGTAATAGAAGTTAAGACATCAACGGAAGGCAGTAAAATAAGGGGTAGGACTAAGATAGTATTCCACTTAGTTGGGAAAAATCCTCAAGAGAATTTAGTTAACTATGTACCGCAGGAGTATAAAAATAGGAAGACCGCAATTATATTGGACAGAGTTTACTACGTAGCCGAGCTCTGCAATAAGGTTAACGATGCGGCAGTAGTTTGGGGGATCGACAAATCCTTCGGGCATTGCAGGAAGGTAAATAAAGATCTTGATAAAGAGAATTTCATAATAGGCAACCAAGCAATTTCCTTTGGTATCGACCTTGATTTAGAGCTAGGTTTTATTCATGCACACGACGCAGAGACTTTAATACAAAGGCTAGGAAGGTTCGGAAGGCACGGAGATTCGGAAGTGCACATATTTATAGAGGCTAAAGATAAGGTTGTGAGAGAACTAAAAAACTTAGTAAATAAGGAATTAACTTACGACGACTTCCTTAAATTAGTGGATAAAATCTATGAGAAAAGAGTTGATGACAAGTTGGACGAAATATTCTTCTCTAAGATAAGACGTGGCGTTTTAATCAGAACCTTCTCTTTAATTTATGCAATATCCCAAGGAGAGCAAGTTTACAATTTAGTAAAAAATTGGTATCCGCAAAAAGTGGATGAGTTGAAAATTAGACCATCATATGATGATTATTTCTACGTTTTCGCTTACAGGCCAGGGAATCTTACGGGAAAATGGTGTGACGGGGGTAGCGACGACTTATTTTCACTAATAAGGAATTTTAAGTACAGAGAAGACGGTTGCTTCACCAACGAGACCTTGAGGGAAACTCCGGGGATCATACCGAGAAAATTAGATAGAGTTAAGTGCTCCTTCATGCAATTTAAGGAATTTAACGAAAATTTAAGGCCAAGGCTAGTTTTGAGAAAACAAAACTACTCCATCCTAATGGGCGGAATGAAGGAATTCAACGACTCTTACGTTGTACTCCTTACGGAGGAATGCGTAAATTGGAAAAATTTCTCAGAAATGGCAAAGCTGGTTTCGACGTATGAGAGTGCTGTACCAATATATAAAGACGAAGATATGAAGACTGTAATCGGTTTAGCGTTATTTATATAATATTTTGTTTAACTAATTTATTCTTTTCCTGAATCTTCATTTTTAATATATGAATTTCTCCTCCCTCCCCCAGTAGTGAATAACTCCTTCTATCGAAGGAGCGTGAAAATCTTTACCAGTGTAGAGACCGACCTAATAAGGAGCCTTAAATATTCATCTTTTTACCAATGCGCTATTTCAAGTGTTTCTCAATAAAGCGTTTTATCCATCTACTTAACAAGAAGTTGTTTTTGTTTACCATATAGATAATATGGTTATTTAGTAATTTTAGTAGTATATTGTTTGTGAAATGAGAATTTTTCTTTACTTCACTTAATGCAAATGAGGGACATCTTGTCTACAAAGATTTTTCAATTTTCTATTTATAATTATCAATTTTCTCTATACCTTTAATGAGTTATTTTTCCCTTCCCCTTATTTCTTTCAATTTTCAATAAGATCCCCTTAAATGAGTTAGGGGAAGATAATGAGTTTTAAGTTAGTAAAATTTTATAACCACGGAAAGAAACGTATAAAATGAGGGCGAAAAGGATCAGTAACAACACAAAGAAACTAAAACTCGGAAGTCTGGGACTCATGGTATTAGGTATTACCGTAACAACACAAAGAAACTAAAACTTTTCTATCTCTTCTTTCTCCATACGTGCCAAAAAAGTAACAACACAAAGAAACTAAAACCTCCCAAATATATTGGGCAATTTCAAACTTATACGTAACAACACAAAGAAACTAAAACGGGAAGGGGACGGTGTATCAGAGCGGGGAGTACGTGTAACAACACAAAGAAACTAAAACCTCAATCACAGGAGGCATATTTGGCACCTCGGCCGTGTAACAACACAAAGAAACTAAAACTTAATTCAATGAGGGTGATAGAGGGTTATCTCATATGTAACAACACAAAGAAACTAAAACATTTTGCTCGTGAGTATGGTCCCCGGGCTCATTTGTGTAACAACACAAAGAAACTAAAACGGCCTTGTTGTTTGCCCTGTTGTTGGCCTTTTTGTTGTAACAACACAAAGAAACTAAAACACGCAATCGGGAGGATATTCCAACTGTGCGTCGATGTAACAACACAAAGAAACTAAAACCAGGGGAGGGAAATCCTCATTGGCGTTGTGGCTTGCGGTAACAACACAAAGAAACTAAAACGGGGTAGGCCCTGGTGTTGGTGATGGGGTTAACGTTGGTAACAACACAAAGAAACTAAAACGCACGGGAGGGAGGCGTGTTGAGCACTCCACAACAGGTAACAACACAAAGAAACTAAAACATGGGGGGGTTATTAAGGCTTTTGCCCTGTTGGAGTAACAACACAAAGAAACTAAAACAATACTGCCGTTCCACCTGTGCCTCCTGATCCACCTGGTAACAACACAAAGAAACTAAAACAGACCACCTCTGAACCCCTTATCCCTAGGGAGGTTCTGTAACAACACAAAGAAACTAAAACACTTATGTAGCTATCTCCGTTTCTGTTCAGATTCGTAACAACACAAAGAAACTAAAACAATGTGGGCCTCACGGACACCTTAGCCCCGGCAGGGTAACAACACAAAGAAACTAAAACATGATCAAGGCCTATAAGCCCGAGTCAGAGGCCATGGTAACAACACAAAGAAACTAAAACACTTTCACTACCTGCCCTTTGATCGTTCTCTCCTCGTAACAACACAAAGAAACTAAAACCCCATTCTCGAGAGTAGTGAGTTAGACGGTACTAGGAGTAACAACACAAAGAAACTAAAACACTGCATCGACTCCCACGTCGTTGGGTCCTCTGTTATGTAACAACACAAAGAAACTAAAACATTTCCGCCTCAGGGTTTTGGGTCTGGTTCTAGTGTAACAACACAAAGAAACTAAAACTTTATAAATTAAAGATGTTAGACTTATTACTATTGAGTAACAACACAAAGAAACTAAAACCCGCCAGCAGTACCAGCTAAATTCTGCAGTACAATGTAACAACACAAAGAAACTAAAACTTTGGCCTGGCTGAGTCGAGGTTTGACCGTTTGGAGTGTAACAACACAAAGAAACTAAAACTTCGCCACGCCAGTGACATCGCTACCGACTGTTTTGTAACAACACAAAGAAACTAAAACTAGGTACCCCATGTTTCCGTTGATCATGAGTTGGATGTAACAACACAAAGAAACTAAAACCCATCTTCATTCACCCTTGTGAAGCTGATTCAACGCGTAACAACACAAAGAAACTAAAACGTGGGGAGGAAGGAGTTGGGCTAGAGGGAGATGGTTGTAACAACACAAAGAAACTAAAACGTTTGCTGTAGTGTCGAATAATATTGGGCCTGGGGTGTAACAACACAAAGAAACTAAAACGTCCCGCTGACGATCACGATGCTAAGAACACCTGAGTAACAACACAAAGAAACTAAAACGCGAATACTCCCACTGTGTTGGCGACAATTGAGGGTGTAACAACACAAAGAAACTAAAACACTACTAAGCCATTATTTCTTGCAAAGTTCTTGAAATGTAACAACACAAAGAAACTAAAACGTGGTACTGCTGG
>Ga0081529_127108_pt1 | contig 15780 bp, 15 predicted proteins | sample EchGeymetagenome_FD_71012 | JGI IMG/M metagenome (GOLD analysis project Ga0081529, IMG submission 71012) | Ferrous microbial mat and aquatic microbial communities from Echinus Geyser, Yellowstone National Park, USA - transect B T=78-80 C v2... ...
ATTTTGAGTTTGAAGAGTACATTGAACACAAATTACTTTCAACACCATCGAAAATAATTTCTCCTCCACCAGAGATGAAAACAGTTATGCTCACTCAAAAAGAAAAAGAATTTATAATGAAGTTGAAAAAAGAGTTTAATTATGATACGATTGATGATGCAATATTGCATGTTTTGAAAAATTCTAGTGGATGGAAATTGATCAGTTTCATATCGCGTCTTCTAAATGAGGACATTACGTTGAAAGAAATTGACGAAACTCTGGGGGATTTGGGGGATTTTATCTTCATCTTCGCTGAACAGAAAAATGACCAAGATGAAATAAAAATTGTTGCAGAGTTTTATCCCCTTGTACATACAATTGACTTTGGAAAAATAATGGAGGTGAGCAAAAAATGAGTGAAAATACGACACCCGAAGAGAAAATTGAAAAGAGGAGGCCAATCAAAACTAAATTTGAATGGAATGAATTGAATCGGGCCGTGGAAATATTACAATTCTTCGACGCATTTGTGGCTACTTTCTTAAGACGCGTAGATCCCTCAATCGTCGATGAATTAAGGCTGATTCTAGCATCTAAGCTAAGTGAGGTGTTGTTCAGGAAATATCAATTAACGGTCGCATCAATTAACTTAGAAACTGCGATAAATATTATTGATGAACAACTACCAAAAATAATGCAAAATAATAACCTTGACGTGGATGAAATGCTAAAAGCGTGGGGAATCGTGAAAAATTTATTCTCGCAAAAAAAAGATTTATCGCAAAAGAAAGGAGGTGAAAAGAAATGACTGTTGTTAAAAAGGGCGAAGAAAAGCGGGAAATTACGTACACACGTGATCTCTTAGATCGTCATTATGGAAATTTGTACACGCTCTATAATGCAATTGAATTTGCACAAAATAAAGTGCAGTTGACCGCAACAAAAACGGTCGAAGAGAAGGACATTTTCGACGTGATTAACCAGGTGCTGCAGATGCAGCGCTCACTGTCCTCTGAGGCGACGCCCAACGATGTGTTGAACGCGTTCAAAATTTTCGCTGAATTATTGAAAACACTGACAGACCCGAAAACAATCGAATTTGTAAAGATGATAACCACTAAATTAGGAGGTGAAAAAGCATGAGAATAGCGATGATTTTAGCGCTTCTTCTTCTTTCTCTAAATAAAGAAGAACTCGACGAATTTATCTGGCTCATGCGTTCAATTCAGAATAGGGACGAGAGAGCCTTACAAGTATTAGCAAATTTTCAGCGTGAACTTGACAAAATAGAGTGAAAAAGCGATGAACTATGTTCTCATTTTATGGGGCGTTTTTTTGATTTCAGTCGCGATTGGTTACGCTATTTTCACTATTTTCGCTGTGTGAACTATGACAACTCCAATATAATATTTTTTGCTATGAAATCTGGCAAATTCAGTTTGTTGAAGACACCTACGTAATACCAATGATTCATCTTTCGTTGTTGTTCACGTTTTTGCGGTAGTAACGAACGTGAATATGAATTGAAGCGTTTACCAAAGAGCCAATAGCCGTAAACTTTTGCCTGATTTTCTTCATCGATATTACCACCTCCTGCTACAATTTCTAACACTTTCGTGACGTATTTCAGGACGTAATGATCGGGAGAAACTATCTTTTTGTAAGCAGCGCCTGAGCTGTAGTGGAAAACGGCGTCCTTGGGCGGTTTTCCGACCCACTTTCCACGCTTTATACGGTGAATCTCGTTAATTGGTCCCTGCAAATTTTCTTTCTCTTTGTAGAGAAGATATGTTTGGAGTAGGTTGGTCTTCAACGCAGCGTCAAACCTGAAAAGAATCTTTTGAAGCCATTTATCTAATAATGCAGTGAACACGTATTTTGATAATTGCGTCTTTTTGACATTTGAAGGCAAGGGAATATTGTTCTTTCTAGAATAGTAAGAAAGAGCGTCTTCCTTCTTCCTTCCTGATTTACGGTTCCAGGCAATCAAGAAGGGAATTCCTAATATTAGTATATGAATATGTAGAGTGTAGTCGCTGTGATACTCGTACGCTGTAAATGTCTCTATTTTAAACCCCTTCCACTGCGTTCTAATCCATTTTATCATGCTCGCCTTGAGCTGAGTCAGGATAGAGTCTTGTAGGGGAATAAAGCCAATGACCTTGTCTCCCTCCCTGAGCGGTAATACTAATGGAAAAATGTGCGGGATCGTCAACGTAATCATTATTGCATTCTCGTGACGCTTGAATGCAACTTTCAACGCCATCTTACTCTTTATCAAGTTTGTTAGTGCCTTTTTCTTGTCATTGAATCGCGTCTTGACTCTAGAGACGAGAAATTCTCCGTTTTCATTCGCGAACACAATCACGCTTCTCTTCCACTCCTTTACATTCTCTTCAAAGAGGAAGGTGATGTCTGAGTGTTGCCTTGTTTGCGGTGAAATTGACGCTTTCTGGGCATTTAGAAGGGCCCTCTGTCTAAATCTATTGGCTCTTTTGATGTCCCTAAGCCCTACTTTACGCAATTCTTCAATTTTTTGTTTCAGATTTGCGGAATTTCCTAAACTGTCACAAACGCGAGTCGTATAGCTCAAGTCAAAGCAGTCGCATATTCGAAAATTTTTATTAGAAGGTAAAAGATATTCTAAAGGCAATTTTTTCAATCTAAATGAGACCGGATAAGTAGGCAAACGCTCTACTATTCCGTTCTCTATTAAGAGATTAAGGTGTCGCTCAAGGACCCTGCGTGCTGAACGTTCTGATATTCTCCTCTCCTTCGCGTAGTCCTCAGCCATCACAGTAAGTGCGACTGAATTCTCCCTCTTTAAACGTGAAATAATCCACGCTTTAACATCGAAATATTTATTAAGTTTTAGATTAGAATTAGACATGCACAGCACCTCCAACGAGCAGCGCACCTCCATGCGGCGCATCTCCATGCGGCGCATCTGTTGCACCTGACCCCGTTGGTGGTGCGTGCCCCCTTACATTAAAATTGTGCATACCTTTATAGCCGTAAAAAAAGCTTAAATGGATTAGGGCAAAAAAAGAGTATTACGCCGTTAAAATGTTAGTCCGAGATCATCTTCTTCTCCTTCTACTCCTTCTTCTTCGGCTTCAGCTTCGGCGAGGCGTCTATACTTCTTTGCGAGACGCCTATGATAGTTAGCTCTCGCTTTCGCCATCACACGTGAGAATCCAGGAGCTACGTTGTCCATAACCACATCGTACCACGTTGATAACTTCTCCTCCGCAGCTTTCACACGTTCGGGATCGTCAGCATATTTTTCAATCCCGCTAAAATAATTCTGTTCCCAGTGCTGTTTCAGGGCTGGACTGACTTGTGCTTCTTTAACCTTCTCCGTCAGGCGCTCTATCGTTCTCTTAGCCGTCGCATCTGGTCCATCTATTTCGAGGTGTTTTCTCCTTTTGGTGATGTTATTCACCACGTTCCCGTCGCCTGGAAAAAATAAAAACCAGGGCAGTCCAGGCGGGCAAGGGCAAAAAATGCAAATTCGGGGGGGTGGGTCCCTTAAAACACGTGTTTTTTGAGGTGTTTCCCCCCAATTTTGCGTTAACTTTCCCTTGAAACAGCTGACTGAACGTGGAAGTGCCCTTCTTCTGGCTTTGTGATATTCGGAGTCAGCGCCAACAGTCTGCTTTGAATCAATTATGCTAACGCAAAAATGCGTCATCTCATCCCCGTGAGAAAAATCCTACACGATAATACAGATAGGTTTATTTTTTTTCTCGCCCTTAAAGTTGTAATGGCTGTGCCAATATTATCAACAAGGATAAAACATGAGATTAAAGACAAAAACGTCCTTGCAATTTTGGAGTCTCTCTATCAACTTTATACAAGGTGCCACGTCTCTCGAAATTATAGTGACGTAGTAGAAAAATCCATAGAAGAAATGAACGAAAATAAAATATCAATGCAGAATTTATTATTGTGTTTCGTGAGAAAGACGTTTACGTTCCCCGCCATGCGAGACTGGAAGAAAACGAGCGAATTTTTACTAATTCACGATGAGTTTTTACCAGCAGATTATGAGTATAATAACTGGCAGAAACATTTTGAGTTTGAAGAGTACATTGAACACAAATTACTTTCAACACCATCGAAAATAATTTCTCCTCCACCAGAGATGAAAACAGTTATGCTCACTCAAAAAGAAAAAGAATTTATAATGAAATTGAAAAAGGAGTTCAATTATGATACGATTGACGACGCAATATTACATACTTTGAAAAATTCTACAGGGTGGAAAATGATCAGTTTCATTACGCGTCTTTTAAATGAAAATGTAACGCTAAAAGAAATTGACGATAATTTGGGCAGTTTAGGGGATTTTATCTTCATCCTCGCTGAACAGAAAAATGACGAAGACGAAATAAAAATTATTGCAGAGTTTTATCCCCTTGTACATACAATTGATTTCGGGAAAATAATCGAGGTGAGCAAAAAATGACTGAAAACGAAACGACACCCGAAGAAAAAATTGAAAAAAGGAGGCCAATCAAAACAAAATTCGAATGGAATGAACTGAATCGTATAGAAGAAATTATGAAATCTTTCGACGCAGTTGCGGCTAATTTCTTAAAACATGTGGATCCATCAATTGTTGACGAATTAAGGCTAATTTTAGTATCGAAATTGTATGAGGTCGTGGTGAGAAAATATCAATTGACAATTGCATCGATTAATTTAGAAACAGCGATAGATATTATTGATGAACAGTTACCAAAATTATTGAAAAATAGCAACCTTGATGTCGATGAAATGCTAAAAGCGTGGGGGATTGTTAAAAATTTGTTCTCGCAAAAAAAAGATTTATCGCAAAAAAAAGGAGGTGAAAAGACGTGACAGTAAAAAAGGTAGAAGAAAAACGTGAGCGGGAAATTACGTATACACGTGAACAGTTAGAACGTAACTACGGGAATTTGTATACACTTTTCAATGCAATCGAATTTGCCCACAACAAAGTGCAATTAACTGCGACAAAGACGGTCGAAGAGAAGGACATTTTTGACGTGATTAATCAGGTGTTAGAAATGCAGCGCTCGCTATCGACGGAGGCGACACCGAGCGACGTCTTGAACGCATTCAAGATTTTTAGCGAATTGCTGAAAACATTGACGGATCCGAAAACATTAGAGTTTGTAAAGATGATAACCACTAAATTAGGAGGTGAAAAAGCGTGAAAAAAGCGATCATTTTAGCACTTCTTCTTCTTTCTCTTGATAGAGAAGAACTTGACGAATTTATTTGGCTCATGCGTTCAATTCAAAATAGGGACGAGAGAGCCTTACAAGTATTAGCAAATTTTGAGCGTGAATTAAGTGAACTAGAGTGAAAAAGCGATGAACTATGTTCTCATTTTATGGGGCGTTTTTTGATTTCCGTCGCTATCGGTTATGCTATTTTTACTATTTTCAGTGTGTAACTATGACAACTCCAATATAATATTTTTTGCGATAAAATCTGGCAAATTCAGTTTGTTGAAGACACCTATAAAATGCCACACTGAGATCTTAACTTCCTTCTCCTTATTCCTAAGGAGAGAAGGTGAATAAGAGTTGAAGCGTTTACCAAATAACCAGTATGCAAAAACCTTGGCCTGATCTTCTTCTTCTATTCCTCCACCTCCACTTGAAATCATTGAATAGATTTTTAGCACGTACTTCGTAACATATCGATCGGGGGGCAAGACTTTCTTATACGCAGCGCCAGAACTATACTCTATCACTGAATCCTTTGGGGGCTTGCCCTTCCATTTCCCGTTCTTTATCCTATGAAGTTCATTTACAGGTCCCTGGATCTTCTCCTTGCTCTTATAGTCCAGGTACGCCTGGAGTAAATCGGTCTTTAACACAGCATCAAACCTAACTAGAATTTTTTGGAGCCATTTATCTAATAATGCGGTGAACACATATTTTGCTAACTGCGTTTTTTTAACATCCGAGGGCAAGAGAATATTATACTTATGAGAATAATAAGAGAGAGCGTCTTCTTTCTTCCTTCCGTACTTCCTATTCCAATCTATCAAGTAGGGAATCCCAAATATGAGTATGTGAAGGTGAAGGGTATAGTCAGTATGATACTCGTAGGCAGTGAACGTCTCTATTTTACGGTCTTTCCACGTCTCTCTAATCCATGCCATCATGTTTGCCTTAAGCTGAGTTAGTATGGAGTCTTGAAGAGGAATAAAGCCGATAATTTTCCCATTTTGTTCTAATGGTAATACTAATGGGAAAATGTGCGGGATTGTCAGCGTAATCATGATTGCATTCTCGTGACGCTTAAACGCAATTTTCAGGGCCTTCTTACTTTTCAAGAAGTTCCAAAGGGCCTTCTTCTCATCATTAAAACGCGTTCTCACTTTAGAGGTCATATACTCCTCATCATCATTTTCAAAAACTAAGACACTGCGATTCCACTCCTTTACGTTCTCCTTGTATAGAAAAGCGATATCTGCGTGGGGCCTGGTTCCAGGACGAATGGAGACTTTATGCTGAGCGGTAAGTAGTCCTTTCTGTCTGAAAGCGTTAGCCAGGGTAATTACTCTTAGCCCTATCTTTCTTAATTCTTGTAATAGTTCTTGTAATTTTTGTTTGTGATTTGCGGAATTTCCTAAACTTTTGCAAATGTGATTACTTAAGCTCGAGTCAAAAGAGTCGCATGTCTGAAAATCTTCCGATTTGGTCAAAACAAATTGGAGTGGTAATTTTTTCAATTTAAATGAGACCGGATACGTAGGCAAACGCTCTACTATTCCGTTCTCTATTAAGAGTTTAAGGTGTCGCTCAAGGATTCTACGGGCCGATCGTGGTTTAATGTTTCTCTCCTTTGCGTAGTCCTCAGCCATAATAGCGAGTGCGACTGAATTCTCCTTCGTTAAACGTGAAATAATCCACGTATTAATGCCGAAATATTTATTAGGTTTGTGACTAGAATTAGACATGCGGCGCACCTCCATAGGGGGAGTGCAGCGCACCTCTGTGCAGCGCATCTCTAAGGTGCAGCGCGTCTCTTGCACCTGACCCCGTTGGTGGTGCGTGCCCCCTTAAACTAAAATTGTGCATACTAGTAAAGACGCAAAAAAAGCTTAAATCTGTTAGGGCAAAAAAGCGTATTACTGCGTTAGATTGTTAAACCGAGGTCTTCTTCGGCTTCTTCTTCCTCCTCAGCTTCGGCGAGGCGTCTATACTTCTGTGCGAGACGCTTATGATACTCGGCTCTCGCTTTCATCATGACCCGTGAGAACTGCGGTGCGACGTTATCCATCACAACATTGTACCACGTGCCTAGTTTCTCTTCAGCTGCTCGCACTCGTTCAGGGTCGTCAGCATATTTTTCAATCCCGCTAAAATATTTCTGTTCCCAGTTGTATTTCATAGTTGGACTCGCTTGCGCTTCTTTCACCTTCTCCGTAAGATGCTCTATGGTCCTCTTGGCTGTCGCATCTGGACCTTCCAGTTCTAGCCTTTTTCTCCTTCTGGTGATGGTTTTCCACCACACCCCCCCTCGCGTGGAAAAAATAAAAACTGGGCCACTCCAGGCGGGGAAGGGCAAAAAAATGTGAATTCGGGGGGGTGGGTCCCTCAAAATACGTCATTTTTGACGGGTTTTCCCCCAATTTCGCGTTAACTTTCCCTTGAAACAGCTGAGTCGGCGTGGAAGTGCCCTTTTTCTGGCTTTGTAAAATTCGGAGTGAACGTCAACACTGTGCTGTGAATCGACAGTGCTAACGCAAAAACACGCCATCTCAACTACGTGAGAAAAATCCTACACTATAATACCGATAGGTTTATTTTTTTTTCTGCCCTTAAAGTTTCAATGGCAGTACAAGTATTCTCGACCAGAATTAAACACGAGATAAAGGACAAAAACGCCTTATCAATTTTGGAGTCCCTTTATCAACTTTATACAAGGTGCCACGTCTCTAGAAATTACAGCGACGTTGTGGAAAAATCAATAGAAGAAATGAAAAACGAAAATGAAATATTAATTCAGAATTTATTATTCTGCTTCGTGAGAAAGACGTTTACGTTCCCAATAATGCGAGACTGGAAGAAAAAAAGCGAATTTTTGCTGATACACGATGAATTTTTACCAGCCAATTATGACTACAATAATTGGGAAAAACATATTGAATTTGAAGAGTTCATTGAATATAAATTACTTTCAACGCCAGCTAGTAAAATCATTTCTCCGCCTGAAACGAAAACAGTTATGCTCACACAACAAGAGAAAGAATTTATAATGAAATTGAAAAAAGAGTTCAATTACAATACAATTGACGACGCAATATTGCATGTTTTGAAAAATTCTACTGGGTGGAAAATGATTAGTCTTATAACACGTCTTCTAAATGAAGATATTACGTTGAAGGAAATTGATGAAAATTTGGGCGTATTTGGAGATTTCATTTTCATTTTTGCTGAACAGAAAAATGATGAAGATGAAATAAAAATTGTCGCACAGTTTTATCCGCTTGTCCATGTAATTGATTTCGGGAAAATTATTGAGGTGAGCAAAAAATGAGTGAAAATACGACACCCGAAGAGAAAATTGAAAAAAGGAGACCAATCAAGACTAAGTTTGAATGGAACGAATTGAATCGGGCCGTGGAAATAATGCAATTTTTCGATTCATTCATAGCTACTTTCCTAAAAAACGTTGATCCAAAAATTATTGCCGAATTGAGGCTAATTGCATCATCGAAATTGTATGAGATCTTAATGAGAAAATATCAATTGACTGTTGCATCAATTAATTTAGAAACAGCGATAAATATTATTGATGAACAGTTACCAAAATTATTGAAAAATAGCAACCTTGATGTGGATGAAATGCTAAAAGCGTGGGGGATTGTTAAAAATTTGTTCTCGCAAAAAAAAGATTTCTCGCAAAAAAAGGGTGAAAAGAAATGACTGTCGTCAAGAAGGGAGAAGAAAAGCGTGAAATTGTATTCAGTGATGATGATTTGAACCGAAAATATGGAAATTTGTACACGCTCTATAATGCAATTGAATTTGCACAAAATAAAGTGCAATTAACTGCGACAAAGACGGTCGAAGAGAAGGACATATTCGACGTTATCAACCAGGTTCTGGAGATGCAGCGCTCGCTGTCCTCTGAGGCAACGCCAAGCGACGTTTTAAACGCGTTCAAAATTTTTGCCGAATTGTTGAAAACATTGACGGACCCGAAAACTATAGAATTTGTAAAGATGATAACTACGAAATTGGGAGGTGAAAAAGCATGAGAATAGCGATTATTTTAGCACTTCTTCTACTTTCTCTAGATAAAGAAGAAGTCGATGATTTCGTGGAATTGATGCAGATAATTCAGAACAAAGACGGGAGAGTGATACAGGCGTTAGCAAATCTCTACAATGAACTAAATAAATTAGAACAGTGAAAAGATGAATTATGTCCTCATCCTTTGGGGCGTTTTTTTAATTTTAGTTGCAATAGGTTACGCTATTTTCACGATTTTTAGTGTTTAAAAAGAGTCTGTCAGTAACACGTTTTTTGTGGTATGACCTAAAGCGTTTCTGGCTTGGTAATATCGATTTTATTGGGATTACGCCTTATATGCAAGGAAACGGACCGTTATAACGGGGATAAGGGTTGGATAGACACCGTGGAAAAGGTGTGTTTTTACGTCTAAATGAGCAAGACAAGAAACTACTGGAAACCCTGGCAAAATATTACGGCATAGCCGAAGTGGATGTGATCAGAATAGCAATAAAAGAATACGCAAAGAACCACGGGGTGGTTCCCATAAGTTAATCCGTTTTTCCGTTTCGTCAAAAAACAAGAAGGGGGGATTAGCTATGTCTATAAATCAATCTGTAGATAAAAATCTTCCTCAAATCTGTTCAGAAGTCAGGATTAGGGATACAGATCTATTATTTACTGTATGTGTTGAAGTCACTGGAATACGAATAAAACATAAAGAGAAGGAGGTATTAATCGATTTTGACGATTTTAAGAGTCCAAGAGCCTTAAGGGAAGTTCTTGATGAAGAGTTTGGCTATGATGTTAGAGACCCATTAAGCGGGAAGATAGCCTTCTTCCTTCAAGATGACGTTAATGTAAACCAATTATTTAAGAACGCAAAACATGGCGTGTATGAGGTTTGCCTGGAATTTATCAATGATGAATGCAATGGTGTATTCCTTATGGCTAATGAGAACGGCGTATTCATTACGAAAAAGGTTTATAACAGGACAACTGATGAGTTTGACAATTTAAGTAAGCGAATTTCATCGGTAAAGGTAAAGAAGATACAGAACGTAAAGTTTAACGGTATTTTTGACGTGGATTTTGGTGCAAAATTTGTTAAAATAGAAACTTATGACGGCGAAATACTAACGGGGGAAATTGATGAACTCACAACATTAATTAAGGCTAGGTATGGGTTAGAACAACCAGAGAAGTTAAAGTTCTTGCTTAATCAGGATTATGAAACTATCCCAGGCTATTATGCAGTAGGTCCGTGGTTTAATAGCGATTCGGTTAGTTTTGCATCGGAATCCCTATACAATCCCTCATGGAAGAAGATAGACAAGTATAAGTTACCGCCAGATGTTCCCGTAGAAAAGAAGAAAGAAGTCCTCGAAAGGATCATAGGTACTGTGAACTCGTTTAAGGATAAGAACATAGTGACCTGGATATTGTCATTTGGTATTATTGCGAACTTCTCTCATTTTCTTAGACAGAAAGTAGGGTATTTCCCGCATGCGATAATTATAGGTAAGCAGAAGACTGGGAAAACTACTTTGACAGTTCTAAATCAGTATTTATACTGGGGTTCTAATCCGTTACCACCCATAAAACCTAAATCGGAACCTCAACTTCGACAACTCCTCTCACAATCTACTTTACTTACTCCTGTTGAGGAGTGGAATGAGTTAGCAAGTAATAGCGATCAAGTTAGTGAAATGATTAGTTCCCTACACGGGTCTGCTCAGCGTTTTGTATTAAAACGAATAACAACTTCCAACCCAGACGTGAATGGAACGTTTTTGTCTTTGTCGTCAATACTTGCAGACACTAACTTTACCCAAGAAATAGACCCCGCGAGTCTAGATAAGATCCTATTCGTGAAACTAGATAAAGATGAAGGGATAGATGTTAATAAAGCACAAGAGAAAAATGCACTCTTAAAGAATGAATTAAAGGGAAACTATCGCCTTCACGATATTCTACACTCAACAGGCATAGAACTAATCCAGATAACCGCGGAAAAGCTAAAGCGATTTGACTTTAACAAAGAAAGGGCGGAATTACTTGATGACCTGATTTTCATAGGATACACATCATGGATTGATGTTTTTAAAAAGTATAGAATAACACTAACAACCACCGTAGACAACATATATAGTGAGTTCCCTTTACCAGAGTTACAATTGGTTGAGACAATCTCAGATGAAGACTTAAATCTAATGTTTGAAGAGTTCATAAATTCGAAAATTAAACAAATAGCAAAAGAAGGCGGTGGTGTTCCTACCTCTATATCTGGTCTCACAGAATACGGTTTCTATTTTAAAGATCAGGAAATTATATGTAATTTTGGATTAATAAGCGAATTTAACAAATGGCTTTCTAACACAAAAGGGCTAAAGCAAAGGCCTATTGGTAGACTCATTTCAGACTTAAGCTTTAAGAAGACAAGTGTAAGAATGAATGGACAACTAATAACAGTCTTCAAACTAAATTCCGTTTTGCCTTTCTGAAATAGAATAGATTTTGTAAGATAAGAGATTTTTTGAAGTAGTCTTCAGTTATCTTACACCGTTATCTTTCTTTGAATTCAATATAAGATTTATACGTGGAGTAACGTGTAAGAACGTAAGATAAAGTAAGATTGGGGGGGTAATAGTGTGGGTACTAAAAAATACTTTAAAAAAAAAGATGCCTATACACTCCACAAAAAAATCCTTCTTACACGTTCTTACGTTCTTACATACATCACTTTTACTTTTAATTTATTAAACGATTTATTATTTTACGTTTATTAATAAGGGCGTAAGAACGTAAGATAAATTGCCCTTCCTACGCAAGAATTCTCTAAGTAAAGATTATGCGAAGCTCCAGAGCTTAGTTTTCGGTGAGCGTTAACCCTGTCCATTTCTCAAATTTTTCATTTGCGAGGGCTAGCTCTTTCGTTTACGGAAACAGTATTAACAGACTGTTAATCCTAACGGGTGAGTGGGGGTTAGTCGATTTTTGAGACGTCGAAAGGCATTTAACACTCTGTTAATCCTACCTTACGTATGAAAGGCAAACTCTCACTGCCACAACTCGTCCTGATACGTTTGGCCAATCGTGGTTGTCAAACGTTAGAGGAGTTAGAGCGATATACCGAGGCGAAGAGGAACGTGTTACTCGTCACACTGACGCGTTTACACAAGAGAGGCCTTATTTATAGAAAGTGGCGCCATTTTGGTGGAAGAACCTACCGAGAATACTGCATGAAGTCGAGAGACGAGATTTTACATTGAAGACTCTAGAGTCTTCAGTGCTCTATATTCCTGTCTATTATAATTGTCACCACCCCCCTCGCGGTAGACAAAACTACAGGAACTCGATGTACTCTTCACCGTCCACAATTTTACGTTGTACGAGGCCTCTCTCTTCTGCCCACTTCATTACCGCGTTTGCAACCTCGTCACCGAGGATAATGTAGAACTCGCTATGGGTGAACTGTTTACCCCTCAACTCCTTATACGCCTCTGCAACTCTGTCTTCGCTAGACGTGACGCTCTTGTTTTCCGTTCCCCCTTTCAACAAACTCATCAAATAATCATAGCCTTCGATCGTTAGCCACACATGGTCGTTGTCGAAGTTCACGTACTCTCTTTCCTTCAACTCAGGAAGCAGCTTCAACTCGTCTTTGCTAAGTTTCTTCAGCCTCATCATCGAGCCTGTCTTTTCGCTTAGTTTCTTCAAGAAGTCCAAAATTTGTTGTTGACGGGCTGTCAAACCTTGAGCCGTTGAATTTTGTTTTAAGCCGGAATTTTCAGGATTCCGGCTTTGGGATTTTATCTCTGAGCCGAAATCGAGCCGGGATTGAGCCGAATTGGTTGTTCCCGGCTCAGTATTTTTATCTGTAGACCGTATGGTGGAATTGAAAGATAATTCATCGTTTGATTTCGAATTTCTGCTTTCGTTTTCGTTCTTTTGAATATTTATTTCTGAGCCGGAATCTGAGCCGAAAACAGGTAAAACTTGGGGGTGATTTAAGGGCTCTGAAATTTTCGCATCACTCTGGGAAATGTTCAGGGCCCCTGAAAAATTGCCAGAACCCTCTTTTTTAGTTTTCAGACCCGGCTCAGAAGGGGGTTGTTGAAAATTCAATTTATTCCAGTCGTCTCTGGAAATTATGAAGATCATTTTGGTCCTGTGCTCCTTGACATTATTTGGGAAGAACTTCTTCAGCAGCGCAGTGAATTGGCGGCTGTTTAACACCTCCGCTAAGTCCGGCTCGATAGTAGACCATTCTCTCTCGCTTATTGCGGATCTTCCGTTTTCATCATAACGAAAGGCCACATCTTTTTGATGTAAAGACATAGCGTATTCTGTGATCTTCTTCCTCAGATCGCTTATGAATATGTAAACTTCGTCTTCCCCTTCACCGCCTTCAAAAATGTGCCATGGCTTAGGAATTATATTTGTTTTACCTTCTATAAATTCCCCTATCGAATCTTTAATAAATTCCACAACCAAACTCATTATCTTCTTTTGTGGGTCACCTTCTATCAGCAACGCCTCGGCGTACGCTTTGCTGTCATCCAATATAACCCTTAATTGTTCCTCGACCCTTAGGTTTGGGTCCTCTTTGTCGATTAACCTCGCTATAGTTATTAACGGTCTAAAAACCTGGTCGTACCTACCTGTGTAGCCACTGTTTTCCATATTAATATATAATGAATATGCAGTGGGGGCATAGAGTAAGAATGTACTGTAAAGTTTATCTAAGATGTCTCTATTCACGCTGTCGGTGTAGTCTGAGATTCTGTGGGGACTTCGCTGTAGTCTCACGAATAAGCATCTTGACGCTATATCATATTGTGATGTTATCAAGCTTTGATCGATTATCACCTTGGCCCCGAATGGCTCAAATAGACGCGGTTTGTCTGTACCCTTTTCGATCCGGGGTATTTTTACCCCTCTTACATATCCCGCGACCAGAATTTCGTATAATGCGTTGAAGGTATCTTTGTTAATCTTGTCCCTAAGTTCGTCAATCAGTAAAACGGGCTGAAATTGTTCTTGCAATCGGTACACGTTTGCGGCCGTGATACTCGAGACCAACAAGGGTCTTGGTGTTATTTTCTTTAAAAGTTGTAGTAATTGAGAACCTCCGCTGTTGAACCCTAGTTTCAATGGCGCCAGGAACGGAAAATACTTGAAGATTGGGACAAAGTAAGTGGCGATAGCCCAAACGGCAATCGCGATTTTATCTTCTGGTCTAGCAGTATCGATCCGTTGATCTATAAACTTGAGTGTCTCTTTATACACGTCTGCTAGTTTCACGCTATCGAAGATTCCAGAAGGTAGATTAAGCTCAGGGTACTGCTCGACTTCAACATCCAAGTCTTCAATATTCAAGAACTCGTTTTGTAGTTCATCCGTGTTAGTGATGATCTGTAACTTTTTACCGTCGTTTATGAAAATGTTCGCTATCTCTACTACTTTTTCCTCCTTAGTCATCACTACTCCTTTTACTTCGACCTGAACTTTTCGAATCACTGCTTTATATGTACTAATGTAAGCCTTTCCATGCTGAAAGTCGTGGTAGACCCGCAACGTATCGAATGTCTCGATTGGTCTCTCCTCCAAAACCCCAGTTTTGACTGTGGTGTCTATCGTATTATTGATTGTTGTAATTATTGAATTAGCTACTCCCTCACTTACGATTTGGGTAATCTCTTCATAAAGACCACTTTTGGTCTTTAGTTTTGCCCTTTTGTCTCTTGGTTCTTTATTAATACCAAACGTGTCGTTGAGTGTATATAATCTATCGTTACACTCTTCGTCCTGATAACGCTCACATATCGCTTTCACGAGCTTTTCAGCGCTATCATAATCTACTCCCTTTTTGTACATCCAACCCGTGAGGTAAAGGATAATATTGTGTCGATGGCCAACCTGATAAACCGGCTCAAGCGCTTTAACTATTTTCGCTATTTGTTCATCGTTCAGCTTCTTCCCGAGTCGCCCGACCCCGCTGTCCTCTTTTTTCTGTTGCCTCTCTAAGCTCAGCTTGCCCCCCGTCACACCCTCGAGGACAGTCAGCAGTTTGCTGTATTGCCCCTCTGAAATGGTCCTGATTTCATGACCAGTGGTCTTAGTGAACCTGACAAATTCGTAACGTTTTCCGGAAGGGTGGAGTGAGGGTGGCGCTACTACATAACCGCCTTCACCCTTAATGTCGACTTTTGGCAGTTTGCCTGTTTTTACTTGTTTATTAGTGTCAACCCACAGGTAGACGTGAAAACCTTTGCCACTCTTTACTAGCCATGTGGACTCGACGATGTCTTTTAGTTCCGCATCGCCATCTATTTCTTTCATGAATTTCTCATAAACTTCCGCATCGTCAAAATCAATGACGACTAAGTTGTTTGAGACCTTTCCGCAAACAATTCCGATGTTGTTGTTACCACTTTCGAACCATTTTTGAACCTCTGCGATAGTCGGGGGTTCTTCCTGATACCTTTCCCATTTAATTAGCGGTACCTTTTCCCCAGGCTTCAATGGTATGACACTTAGTTCGTATGAA
>Ga0081529_121663_pt1 | contig 15754 bp, 19 predicted proteins | sample EchGeymetagenome_FD_71012 | JGI IMG/M metagenome (GOLD analysis project Ga0081529, IMG submission 71012) | Ferrous microbial mat and aquatic microbial communities from Echinus Geyser, Yellowstone National Park, USA - transect B T=78-80 C v2... ...
CATATTGAGGAAAAGTATTTGAATAAAATTGGAATTCTTTATCTAACAAATCTAAGTTAGAAACAAAATAGAATAAAATTAATAATAATACAACAATTGTATATAAATATAATTGACTACGAGCCATATACAGAAAATTTAGAATATCCTAAGCCATATGGATAAACTATACTACTACTATATTTATATCCACTTGGTACTGGATTTACATTGAAATAACTCCAATAATTATATAATATTATTGGTATTAATTGATTAGAATAATAAACATTTACAGGATAACATTGGCTAATATTGATATTTGAAGATAATATATTATTCTGATAATCTGGAGGAATTGAATAATCAATTATTAATTGAGAATATGGTTCTACAAAACTTATAGATTGTGGATTATTATATGCCTGCATATTATAATTTTGATTATTTCCATATAATATTCCTGTACTTGGATTATAGTTTTTACCATAATAAATTATTACTGGATTATAATAATTAAAATCTTCTGAATAATATATATTTTCTAATTGATTTATTGTTAATGGTTGATTATAGAATGCAATTACATATATATTTCCTAAAAACGTACATTGAGGAGAATACATTGTTGTAGGAGTTCCTAAATATATTGTTTCATTTGGTGGATAATATAAATTTAAAGGTTGTAAAGATGAGAAACCAGGATAAGGTACTAATTGACCATAATATATTCCACTTTGATTTATAAATCCTGCATAAAATTGTCCATTACTACTATTATATTCCCAGAAAACAAAAACCCATTTATTCATTGGTAAAGTATAATTTGGCAAATATCCTATAGTATTATTTTCATCTATTCCCAAATAATATTGACCATTATTTGGTATAATTATCTGATTAAATGTAGAACCTGCATAATTTGCCACCGATAAATTAACTATTGCACTTATATAATTTTCTCCTCCAAAACATGAAGAAGAATAATAACTATTTATATAAATCCAAGCAACAACAGTTATTGATCTATCACCAGATAATTGAGATGGATAATATAAAGAATTTGTTAAATTAAAATATTGATTATTATTTGTAAAAGATATAACATTAGATTGATCTAAACATTGGGGAGAAATATATAATGTTTCCCAATTAAATGGAAATATAACATATTGTACTAATTGAGCAGGTAAATTGTTCACCAATTGATAATTGTTTGTTAAATTTAAATAATTAAAATTATTATTTTCGGCCCTAAATAATATCATTATTGGTTGTGTATAACCATTAGGTAAATTTAATGATATATTTACCATTGGAATATATCCATTGGATATACCAACATATGATACATTTAAATATTGGATTTGTATTGGATATAAATCAATATTATATGCATAAAATGAATATGGATCTACAGTATAATTAACAAAACTTGTTACATTTGTTGAATTTAAATATATAGATAAATTGTTACTAGAATAACTAGATATTAGTATTCCATACCAATCATTACTTGATGCTATATTTCCACACAAGTTTCCTTGAGAATTATATATTAAGAAAAAGTTATTAGTTTGTCCATTTATATTTAATGAATATAATAAATTGTTTCCTAGATATGGAAATGGGAATAAAAACTCATAGCAGGTTGAATTATATGTATTATAAAAATTTAAACTATAATCTATAGTTTGCTTTAAATCATAATAATTAAAATAACTTGATAGCATACTATTATATATTGAAGCTAATACATCAAATTGATTTGTCTCTAAATAACTAAGAAATTTATCATTATAAGTATTTGCTAAAGCGGTATATAATGTATATTCTTTATTAAATATATTTATATAAGATGAAGGATTTTGAGGAAATTGTAAACTTGTTAAGAATATTAATGATAAAGATACAACCAATATTATTTCTACTAAATAATTAAAGGATCTCATATAACTATTATGAAAAATATAAGTTTATATATTTTTTTAAGAATATGTAAAAAATGAGCATGTTAATGAAAATCTTATCGTTTATAGAAAATAATTATAAGAAGTTTCTGATGATTTCCATGGTAATATTTGTAATATTTGTTGGAATAATATTATTTAATTACTTTAAGTACGAATATATAATTAATAAATCTATTACAATTTCTGGAGGTTATGTAACATTAATAAATAACAATTATCATATAACAAACCCAGAAATACAAAATACATTAAATCAAATGAATATAACAGATTATGTATTATATAACACACCAAATATTATTTATATTGAATCAGGAGAACAAATTAATGAAACATTATTAATTAATTTATTTAATCAAGATTATAATATTAAGCTATTACCTACAGATATATCAATACAACAATATAGTTCTTTAGTAGGTAATCTTATATTTAATCAATTTTTATTCTTTGTAATTTTAGCAATGATACTTGCAGCATTTATAATATTTATATCATTTAGAGCTTCTAAGATTACTTTAAATATAATATCTACAATATTATTTGATGTTGTTGGATTATTATCAATATTATCTATAACAAAATATCCTATAGGAGCGAATGGATTTATTGGAATGTTAATGATTTTAGGATTTGCAATTGATAATAATGTAGTATTATCAACAAATATAGTAAAGGAAAAAGAAAAACCATTTATTGAAAGAGTAAGAATGTCTTTTAGAGTTGGAATGCTAATGGAGGTTATTGCATTATATACATTACTTTTATTATATTTTATAGTTCCAGAACCATCAGTTGATGAATTTGCATTTGTATTATCTATTGCAATAATATTAGATCTATTATATTATTTAATTGGAAATATACCATTATATAAATATTTTGAAGCTAAAAAAGAACAAGAAAGTTAGACATCAACAACAATTTCTGTACTCCAATAGGTTTTCATTATTTTTGTAATATTTATATCATGTAAAGTAACTGCTTTAACTTCTTTTTTAAATTCATGCTTTTCTTTATCATATTTTTCTCCATAAACTTCAAATCTACATACCCATTTATATTTCTTACTTTCAACTCTAACTTTCTTTAAATTTTTTACTCTTATATCTCTTACAGCAAACTTATCTTTATAAAAAACCTCCTCTAAACATATCTTAGCAACATTATATATAATTTCTAATATATTTTTTCCTTCAATTACAAATTGCTTCGATTCTTTTTTCTCAACTTTCTCATTATCATATATAATATTAAACATTCCCAATATTAATGCCTCAATTGCTCTCTTTGGGGTATTTCCATAACCAACAATCTTTATATCTGCAGTATGATCTTCGTATTCATATTCTCTTAAAACAGTCATATTAAAAATATTTTTAAATAATTTTATAAATCAGTAGACCGACAACTCATCATTTTTCAGATTTTAGATTCTCATCATAAAAGATAAATATATTAAATTTTTAAATAAATATATTTTATGGAAATATTGGATATAAAAATACCCGACAATGCAATAAAAGTAAATATATATTCAAGTTCCTTTAGAGATTTAGAAAAAATACCAAAGGATTATACATGTGAAGGAAAAAACGTATCATTTCCAATAGTGATTGAAGAAATACCAAACAATACAAAAAGCATTTTATTATTTGTAGAAGATCCTGATGCACCTGGTGGTATATTTAGGCATTGGATTGCATATATAAATAAACCAGTAAAAAATATACCTCCAGGAATTAAAAAAGAAAGAATTGTTAAAATAGATGATATACAAATTATTCAGGGTAAAAATGATTTTGGAAAAATTGGATATGATGGTCCATGTCCTCCAAAAGGTCATGGTAAACATAGATATTATACAATAATATTATTTCTAAATAAAGAATTATATATAGATGGATGGTTCTTTGAAGATTTTATTAGATATGCAAAGGAAGAAAATATTGTTGGATATGGATATTTTATAGGTACATATGAAAGATAATTTTTTCAATATTTTTATCATTTAAACTAGTATGGAAAATGGTCAAATATCAAAAGAACAAATTAATGATATAATAAAAGAATTATGGAATAAAGGATATACAACATCACAAATTGGAAGAGAATTAAAGGAAAAATATAGTATAAAGGTTAAAGAAATATTAAATAAAAAATTAGTAAAATATGCAATAAAAGAATTAAATTTAAAACAAGAAATGCCAGAAGATCTATTATATTTATTTAAAAAAATAAATGGAATGTTAAAACATTTAGAATTACATAGAAAGGATATTGTAACAAATAAAAAATTGGAAGAACTTGAAAATAGGGTAAAAAGTTTAATAAAATACTATAAGAAAAATAAAAAATTACCACAAACATTCGAATATAGTAGAGATATAGCAAAGATGTATGGATATTCATGAACAATAGATTTTTATCCTATATAGAAGAGATATCTAATAGAATAAATAAGTCAGTAGAAAATAAGCAAAATTTTTTAATTATATCTTCATTAAATCCTGATGGTTTATCTTCATCAATATTTTTATTAAAATATTTATATGAAAAAAATTCTGAAGTTCATCTAACATTTTTAGATTATATAAGTAAAAAAGAAATTAATAATTTATTTTTAGGTGAAAGTGGGTATGAATATGATAACATAATATTTTTAGATACTGGATCTATATTTTCAGATGATGTAATAAAGTTAAATAAGGATTTAAATAAAAAGATATATATAATAGATCACCATTTTTTAGCAATAAAAGATATTGAATTAAATAATGTTGTAAATCTTAATCCAAATATTTTTAATTTGGATGGTTATAAGGAAATATCTACATCAAATATGTTATATTATTTATATCAAAGTTTAAATCCATATGATAAAAATATTTTATATTTATCATTGGTCGGAAATTTATATGATTTTGATAAACCAAATAATGAAATACTAAATGAATTAATTGATAGGGAAATATTATCAAAATATACTGGAATAAATCTTCCAGGTATATTTACAAAACCTTTATATAAGGTATTAAGCTCTCCATTTAATTTTTATATCCCAAACATTACTGGAAGTGATGAAAAATCTTTAGAGTTAGTAAAAGAATTAAATATAAAGGATAAAGGAACGGCTGGTATATTTTATAGAGATTTGTTTGAAGAAGATATTAAAAAAATAGTTAGTAATATAATAAAATTAAAGTTAAAGTATAATTTACAAAGAACAGACGATTTAATAGGTGAAGTATATAAGATTAATAAGATCGAAGAGATTGGGGATTTATTAGAATTATTATATAATATTGAAGGATTAATTGAAAATAATAAAAGAGAAGGGGTATTATATTTCATTAAAAAATATAATATTGATATTTTAAGAGAATCTGAAAATAATTTAAGATTACAATTTTCAAAATTATTATATGATATAATAAATAATAATGTACAGATAAAAGATGAAAATGGATTGAAGATAATAACAATTGAGAAAAATTATGGAAACGGATATTTTTTATCTTTATTATTAAATCTTCTAATTAGAGAAAATATAATAAATGGAAAGGTTATTATTTTATTATATAAAGTAAATAATTTTTATAGAGGGATAATTAAGACAAATAAAGATGAAAATAAAAAATTAATAAATAATATATTGAAAAAGTTATTCGATAATAATATAATTTATTATTCTAGTTTTGATAATTTTGGAGGTTTTTTATTAGATATAAATAATTATGATGAATTTATTAAAAAATTAAAAATAAATTTAAGACAAGAAAATATTATATAATTTTCTTTTCCCTTAATCTATAAAATCCCCTCTTTAATATTTTTCTAATTATATATCTTTTATTTAATCCACCCAATTTAATTGCAGCCTTTCTTAAACTCCCACTTTCAATTAATATATTTAATAGTTTTCTTTCCTTTTCATTCAATTTCTCATCATATTTTAATATTAATTTTGCCAATTCGATTAAATCAATCTTTTCCCCACCCCATGCAAATTCCTCAGAAGATATATTATTTATTATTTCTATAGGTTCAAATTCTATAATTGCAACCTCTTTATTTAAATCCAATCTTTTATATATTCTTCTTAAATCATTTATTAATTCCTCTTTATTATTATAACCATCTCTCTTTGCCTCTTCATCTGTTATTTGATATAGTTTTTTTGTATATATATTTTTTACCTTAAATTTTCCAATTACTTTTCCTCCAGCATGTAAAATAAAAATATCTCCTGTTTTTAAATTTGCCTTTGATAATCTTATAGTTAAATTTTTATTTCCCTTTATTATATTATCTATATATTTTCCCAGAAATTGCAAATGCTTCATTAACTTTCAATTGGTGATGGTTGTACAGATAATTTTTCTACTTTATATACAGAAGCTTTACCATATTTAAATACTCCATATACCATAAATAATGCGATTAATACTGCAGCAATTATTATTAAAACAAATACCCCCTGTGAATTTCTTTCTTCATTAGCAAACTGGTTTCTTAATATACTAAATGCTGTAGAAAATCCTTCTATATAACTATATATATCCCAAATAACAGCAATACTATTATATATTGCAATAAAAATATCAAAGAACCTTTTTGTTTTTGATGCAACAATTATACTATTAATAGTTACAACAATTCCAAACAATATTATTAAAAATCCAAATACTAAAAATGAAAATGAAAGAACTCCTAATAATGTATATATATCAATATATCCTAAATAATATGCTACAATTGATAATAATGATGCATTACCATATGCTGCACCTGCAAAGGATAGTATTAATGTAGAATATGCAACCATTCTTGGCCAATCACTATCTATATTATTTAATTTCATATATTCCAAAGCTTTTCCAGCATTGTATGCATTCCATATAGATATTAATATATCAAATATTACAATCAATATATAAAATATATCTAGACCCATAATCTTTATTCTAGAATTTATATTTAAAAATTAATATTTTAATATTTCAAAATTTTTTACTTATTATAATGATAGACATAGTATCTTTGTTTCAAGCATTCTCAACAATATTTATATCTACACTTACAAATATAGAAATTATATGGATTACATATCCAATTTATATAACATGGTTTGCAATGGAATTTTTAGTAGAAAGAAAAGAAATTAAGTATTCACATTCATTAGCAAATAGTATTATATTTTCATGGGTTTCTATAGATTGGTTAAGGGATCTATACTTAAATAATGAACTTAATGATTATAATAAATTAATTATAACAATATTTTTCTTATTTTTATCCTTATTTATATTAATAGCATCTATAAAGAGAAAAAAGATTGCAAAACTACTTGGGAAAACTGGATTTTTTTCTTATTTTCAGATTATGTTTACACCATTTATATATGGAATAATAGAATTTAATTATATAAATTTTCTTTCTGTAATAATTTTCTTTCCATTAATATATATAACAGTATATGTAATAGATAAATTGCTACCAGAATTCATTGAAGAAGAAGATAAAAAATTTGAAGAAGAAAATGAGGAAAATAATGAAGAAGATAATGATAATTTCGCTGAAAGTAATTTACAATATAATCAACAAAACTATAGTAACTATTATAATTATTATGGATATAATTATGGAAACTACTACGGAAATTATTATAGATACAGAAGATAGCCCCGACCGGGATTTGAACCCGGGCCTGTGGATTACGAGTCCACCGCTCTACCCCTGAGCTATCGGGGCCCATATTTTTAAATATTATTATATTTTAATATTAAATGGATTTTTCAGATATAGCAAAAGAGATAAAAGATTCAAATGAGGAAATATTGATTGTAGCAGATTCTGATTTGGATGGAAAAATGGCATTGAGTTTAATGAAAATAATATTAGAAAAATTAAATAAGAAATATATGGAATATTTTAGAATTGGTGGGGAAAATAATTTAGATCTAATAAAGATATTGGATGGAATAATATTTAATAAGAAAACAATAAATACAATAATATTTTTAGATACACCAATGGATGATAAATATTTAATTAATTTTTCTAAAAGACATGAAAAAATAAAAATAATATATTTGGATCATCATAAAAGGAGAGTTCCAAGAATTTTACCAAACAATTTAACATATTTTGATGTAAGGGCGTTATTTAATTTAGAAATATGTACAACTAGTATATCATATAGAATTGGAAAAATATTGTTCGATGAAGAATTTTCAAAATATTCAATATTAGCATCTATTGGAGCTGTAGGAGATTTTATGTTAGAAAATGATAAAGAACTATTAAAAGACCTACTAAAAAATTACAAAGGATTTTATAATGGCAAATATTTTTATGTTCCATATATAATATATTTCTATTTATTTTTAATATCGCATCCGTATCAAATATCAAAAAACATTGATAAAGCATTTAATATTGAAGAGTTTATAAAAGAATTTGACTTAAAGAAATTAAAGAATAGAGCAATAAATTATTACGAAGGATTAAAAAGCGCTAAAAAAATATATGAATCTGAAAAATTATTAGTATTTAAAGCAGAGAAATCTTCAGTTATATCTACAATTTTATCATCATTTTATCCTGAAAAAATAATATTGGTACTATCTTTAAAAGAAAGATTATTTGGAAGATTATTTAAAGGAAAATATAAAAGATATAGTATATCATTAAGGAACCAATCTGGAAAATATGATTTAGGGATATTAATGAGGGAATTTGCAAAAGAATATGGAATAAGTGGAGGAGGACATCCAAAGGCAGCTGGTGGATTAATATATGAAAAAGATATAGAAAATTTGATAAAATTTTTAGAGGAAAAAGCAAATGGAAAGGATTAGATTTTATTTATATGCAATAAAAAGGTTGATCAAGAAAATATTAAAGAAAATTCTATAAAAAATTATAATCTCCTTCCTCTCTTTCCTCCCTTCCTTCTACAATGATCATGAGGTATTGGAGTTATATCCTCTACAACCCCGATCTTCAATCCTGAAGTAATTAATGTTTTAATTGCAAATTGTGTAGATGGAGTAGGAACCCAAGGACCATTATGTCCACCAAGTGCCCTTACCCTAACATGAACAGCATTTATGCCCTTCTCTAAGGCTTTTTGAGCAACCTGTTTTGCAGCTAAAATTGCAGCAGTTGGTGTACCTTTTAATCTTTGAGCTAAAACAACCCTACCACCAGAACTAAACGCAATTGTTTCCCTACCAGTTATATCTGTAATATGAATTATTGTATTATTTTTACTTGAATATATATATGCAATACCCCATCTATCTTTTTCAGCCATTAAATTTAAAATTATAAATAATCTTATAAAATTAAAAATAAGGAATTTATTAAGCCGCCGTAGCTCAGGGGTTGGAGCGCCTGGCTCATAACCTATAAAATCGATGAGTTTGTGAGAAACCAGGAGGTCCGGGGTTCAAATCCCCGCGGCGGCATTTATAAATTCACTTTAATAACTTTTTCTCTATATATTCTTTTAATGCAATAGCATTATTATATGGAGATTTAGAAGCATAAAGCAAAGTAATATTTTCATTTTTTCCAATTAATTGTAAAAGTTCATTAATTTTTGAATTTTTATCTAATTCATCAAAATATCTTCTCTTAAATTCTTCCCATTTATTGGGATCGTGATTGTACCATTTTCTTAATTCATTACTGGGGGCTATATCCTTAAGCCAGATATCTATTTTATCTTTTTTAATACCCCTCGGCCATATTCTATCTACTAAAATTCTAACTCTATCATCCTTTTCTATAGGATCATATACCCTCTTAACTTTTATCATAATTATATTATATAAAATGTTGATTTATACTATTTGCTTCTATTACATAATATATTTATCCATTTATTGTTACCTGTTCAACAAATTTATATTTCAAAAATTAAAGGTTTTTTATGTAATGGAAATGCAACATTATATATTTCAGTATTATTTATCTTTGTTTTGTAATTTTTCGAATGATGTACATGTCCATGAAATCCATAAATAATTTTATCAGAATATTTTCTAATCAAATTTTCTATATATTTTGAATATAATGCCCATTCCGGGCCGGGATCTCCTAAAACAGTATCTCTAGATAAACCATAATGAGAAAAAACAATTATTCTTTTATTCAAGCTATTAAATATATTTTCCAATTTCTTAGAATAATATTCTTTTATATTTTCAATATTTACCATTTTCCATGTTCTCTCTGGAAAACCTTCAAATCCTAACAAATAATATTCTCCCAAATCATAATATTCATAATCTAACCAATTAATAAAATTATATTCTTTTCTATAAAAATCTTTATCCTTTTCTCCATTTAATAAAAATGATGCTTCATTATTTCCAAAGGTTGAAAATATTTTTATATTTCCAAATTTTTTACTTAATAAATAATATAGTTTCTTTATATAAATATGTTCTTTATTATCAATTACATCCCCACATAATATAACAAAATCTAATTTTTCATTAATATTATTTAAACTATCATAAAACTCTTTATAATAAATTGGTAGATGAATATCTGAAGTTACCAAAAATTTCATTGATAATCTATAAAGAAAACTTTTATATATTTAATATAACTATTCATAATGGAAATATCTATAGAATTATTAAGGCCTGTAAATCCAACAGGTAGGAGTTTTATTACAAATGTATATGGAGCAATAGCAGCAAATAATAGGGAAATAATAGATAAATATAAAAAAGATATAACAAAATTAATACAAAGGCTCGGATTTAAAATAGAAGAATCTATTGGAACTGGAAAATTAATAACTGGTACAATTATAATTGTATTAGATGATAATACTAAAGAACCAAAGAAAATGTATACAAAAGATATTAAAATATGGAATATTGAGAAGGAATATAATGAAAGAATAGAAGTAAGTTTATAAATTCCAATAGTTTTTTATTTTTTATGGATCCTGAGAGGGATGCAATGGATCATGATAGAAAATTAAATGAAGAAGAATTAAAAGTTATTAAAGATATTAAAAGAAGTATTGATAAATTAAAAGATGGTATTAGTGAATTAGAAACATTTGTAGAAGAATTGGAAAAATTTAATAATGAAGAAATAAAAAGACCTTTATTAAAAGAAGATGAGTATAAAATATTTATTAGAGTATTGGATATACAAAAGATTTTACATAATAATATTGTACTAATTACACAAGATCTATTAAGATATAAAATACTATTAGATCAAGAGATATTTTAAATGATAATTTCTTTGGATTATGATGGAACACTCGTAGATAGCTATACAGTTATACCTCTAATTTATGAAAAAATAAGAGAAGAATTAAATTTATATGAGGGATTTACTGAAGCAATGCTTGCAGTAGAAGATCTTGGAGATTATTTTGGAATTTTTGAAAGAGGAAAATGGATAAGATTTTTAATAAAAGATAATCCTGATGAAATAATTGAATATTATTGGAAAATTAGAATTGAAAATCAGATAATATTACCAGGAACCATAGAATTTTTGGAAAAATATAAAAATAATGATTTATACTTAGTAACATCTAAAGATGATACAAAAGATATTAAAATAAAAAGAATTAAGAAAACAAACTTAGAAAAATATTTTAAGGATATATTAATTTATGGAAATGAAGAGTTTAAAACAATTATTGATGTATTTGAATATTTAATAGATATAGATAGAGATATAATATATATAGATGATAAAAATACTAATTTATATCAAATAAAAAATAAATTAAACATAAAATTATTTAAAAGAATATATTATCCACCATATCCATTAAAACTGGCATGGTATTATCCAGAAATAGATATTCCTAAGATAATAAATATTTTTGAAATTGAAAAATATATTAGATTATGATAGTTAAATTAGAAAATGTTGAAAAAATATATTATATCGGAGGATACCCTATAAAGGCATTGGATAATATAAGTTTAGAAATTAAAGAAGGAGAATTTTTATCAATAGTTGGACCATCGGGATCAGGAAAGTCTACATTATTATCAATAATAGGTTGTTTAGATAAACCCACAAAAGGAAAAGTATATTTATTTGATAAAGATATATCAAAATTAAATGATAATCAATTATCAGAATTAAGAAGAAAATACCTAGGATTTATATTTCAACAATATTATTTATTTAATTATCTAAATGAGTTAGAAAATGTACAAATTGGTTTAAGAATTTCTGGGAATAATAATTTAGAAAAAGCAAAGGAATTATTAAATAAGGTTGGATTGGGTGATAGATTATATAACTATCCAAATCAATTATCAGGAGGACAACAACAAAGAGTTGTTATTGCTAGAGCATTGGTAAATGATCCTAAATTAATTTTAGCAGATGAACCTACTGCAAACATTGATGAGAAATCTGCAAAAGAATTATTGGATATATTAAAAAAGTTAAATGAAGAAGAAAATAGGACAATTGTAATATCAACACATGATTTAAGAGTAGCAGAAAAAACTAATAGGATAGTAGTAATAAGAAATGGAAAAATATTAAAAGATAATGCTACAATAGATGAAGCAATAGAATTATTAAAATAATCTTATAAATATTTTTTAAATATAATAATCTCATGAAAAAATATATCTATATATTTTTGTTAGCCCTTTTATTGTTTAATATATATTCTTTACAAATAAATATTACAAAAATATCTCCAACAATAATAAACAGTAATAATAATATAAATTTGGGCGTTTGTATAATAAATAATGGATTATCTCAGGCAAATTTGATTACTCTAAATGTATATTATCCAAACTGTATATATTCAAATCAATCCTCAATTTATGTTCCATATTTAAATCCTGGAGATTCTTATTGTACTTCATTAAATTTATATGAAAATTGTAATCCTGGAAGTTATGATATAATAACAAATGGGAGTTATACAAACAATAATGGAGTTAGCGAAATTTCACAAATATATCCAATATTTGTAGAAAATTTACCATATATAACAATTAGTAATTATTATTATTCAAATAATTATTATGGAAGTATTGCAAATTTAACATTAAATATAACAAATTATGGAGAAGAAATATATAATGTATTAATTCAATCAAATTCATCTTTATGTTCATTAGAACCTTCTTCAATATATTTATCTAATTTATCTGGTTCTGCATTAGTTAATTTTCAATTATTAATTCCATCAAATTATGCAAATAATTATTGTACAATTCCATTATTTATAACTTATCAAGATCCTTTAGGAAATATTAACAATTATACAACAATTATTAATGTACCAATTTTACCATCAAATAATAGATTGGAAGTTTTATATAATGTTGGATATTTAAATACTGGAGAAAATATAATTAATTTAACATTATATAATCCAACAAATTCGAATATATCGGATATTTCATTAACATTTACAGGTACAAATATTTCAATTGCAAATAATAACATTTATATTAATAATATATTGCCAGGACAGGAAATAAATATTCCAATAACAGTAATTGTAAATAATAATTTATATGGAACTATAAATATTCCATTTAATGTTCAATATTATTCAAATTCAATATTATATAATTTAAATGGATATATTATTGAAAATATAAATGCATATCCTAATATAACTTTGTCTGGATCATATAGTTCTGGAACTTTAACATTTAATATATTCAATTATGGAAATGCACCAGCGTATAATATGTATATAAATATTTATAGTTCTGATGAATGTATAATTTCACCAAATCAAGGATATATTGGAGAATTGGATCCTGGAAATTCAAATTCTGTTGTATTTACATTAAATAATAATTGTTATCCAAACACAACAGTATATGTACAAATATATTATAACGATATTTTTGGAAATAAATATACAATGATTTATAATACTTCCTTAGAATATCTTGGATATAATATTTATTATACAAAATCGTCCGGAAATATTTTAATTGGTATAATAATTTTAGTTCTAATATTTATAGGTATAATATATTATATAATGAAAAGAAAGAAAAATGAAAATAAATGATTATTTATTTTTAATATTAAAATATTTGAGAACAAAAAAGGTAAGGACTTTTTTAACATCTTTAGGAATTACAATCGGTATAGCTACTATATTTACATTAATTGCATTATCTCAAGGATTACAATACTATGTTCAAAATGAATTAAATAAATTTGGAAATAAGGCAATATTTATTTTTCCTGGTGCAAGAGCTGGATTTGTTAGTTCTATTACTGGATATTTCACAAATAGTTTTATTGAAAATACTCAAACACTACCAGGGGTAGAAAAAGTTATAAATGCATATTTTACCTCTACAATTATTAAATATAATAATTATCAAATACCTGCAGATGTATTAGTTATTAATACAAATGATATAAATTATTTAACATATGTAGATTATAATATTCTTGAGGGGACTTTTATAACAAACAATAATAATTGCCAAGTAGATTTGGGATATCAAATCGCAAATTCTCCTTCATTAAATAATCAAAAAATAAGTGTTGGAGATTATATAAATATATTTGGGCAAAGATGTCAGGTAGTTGGAATATTACAACAAACTAGTGGAAACCCTGATTATACTATTTTATTTCCAGAAGGAGAATATGAAAAATTATTTGGAAATATAAATTATAATTATTTAATTGTAATTGTTTATAATTATAATATAGCATATAATTCAATAAATAATTATATAAATTCATTAAAGGGTCAAACATATACAATAGTAACCGCACAATCTATTGAACAAATTGCAAATCAAATAATTGGTGGAATATCTGTGTTTTCATTAATAATTGCATCAATATCTATATTAATTTCAGCAATAAATATTGTAAATACTATGTATACATCTATTTTGGAAAGATATAGAGAAATTGGATTATTAAAAGCACTAGGAATGAAAAATATAGAAGTATTAATTTTATTTTTATTAGAATCTGGATTTATTGGATTATTGGGAGGTTTTTTAGGAATAACGCTTGGATTTTTTACATCATATATAGCTTCTTCAGTATTAAAATTCTATGGATTTATTGGATTACAACCATATATTACTGTACAATTAATAGTTTTTTCTTTAGTATTCCCATTCTTTATAGGTATTTTATCTGGAACATTACCAGCAATAAAAGCTTCTAGAATTGATCCAATGGTTGCATTAAGATATGAATAATTATTGCAAATATTTTTTAATTTCCACTTTTTTATATCTATCATCTATAAAAAATATTTTAACATGATCATCTGGAAATCTTATCGCCCTTCCAATTACTTGTTTAATATTTATATCTTTTAATACTTCTGCCAATTCATTATAATCTAAATTATTATCCTTAATTATTTTATATATTAATATTGATGCATTTGGTGGTGGTGGATATGGTTTTCCGACAATTACAATTACTTTTAATAATGATTGATTATCCTTTACTAATTGAATTCCCTCTATAAATCTTGATCTTGCATATGTAAATATTATATCTTTATTAGTTTTTAATATTCTATTTAATGGTTTCTCTCCATCATCTAAAAATATTCTATCCTTTATATCTAATTTTTCATATATATTTACCATAAAAGAATATGAAGGGAACATATATAATTGATATTTTTCTAAATTATTTACAATAAATTTTATATCACCTATTAAATTTTCTATATTATTTTTATCATTTCTTTTTGAATATCTTGAAGAAAAATTATATAATACTTCATAATCCTTTTTCCCATATTTTATATCAACCTT
>Ga0081529_122712_pt1 | contig 15703 bp, 13 predicted proteins | sample EchGeymetagenome_FD_71012 | JGI IMG/M metagenome (GOLD analysis project Ga0081529, IMG submission 71012) | Ferrous microbial mat and aquatic microbial communities from Echinus Geyser, Yellowstone National Park, USA - transect B T=78-80 C v2... ...
AAACACATGATTTAAGTAGAATGTTAGATATAATTAAAGAAGAGGTAAATTTAAATATTGAAGAAATAAGAAAAGAAGCTTTAAAATTAAATCCAAATTATACTATTTCTAGATATCCTGACGCAGCAAATAGTTTACCATATTTATTGTATGATAAAAATGATGCAGAAGAGTATTTAAATATGGCTGAAAAAATTGTTAATTGGGTTAAGAAATTTATTAAATGAAAGCAAAATCTGCTATTGAAAGTCAAAAAGAACTATTAAAGAAAGTTATAGAAGTAATAAATAATATAAAAAAAGAAATTAATATAATTGATGTTTATGTCGTAGGTTCTAGAGCTAGGAGAGATTATCTAGATACAAGTGATTTAGATTTAGTGATAATATCTGATTACTTTAAGAATTTAAGATATATAGAAAGGTTAGAAAAACTATATAAATATTCTAAAGGAGATATCGAATTTTTTGCATTTACAAAAGAAGAATGGGATAATCTAAAAAGTTTATTCATAATTAATATGAAAAGAGAATCAAAGAAATTAGAAGATTTAGCAAAATCTTATGAAATAAATTTTTAAATTATTAAAATACATTTTAGGTATATATTTTATTTTACTATTATTTATAATTCTTTCCCAATAATTTTTTGTAACAATTATTGAAAATTTACCATTTATAATTTTTTATAAAAGAATATAAACTCTAGATATCATCTAAACTTTATATATTCATTTAAATACTAGAATTTCATTATCCTCAAAAGTTAAGTAAATAATATAATCTTCATAATATTATAACTACTATTTTATAATAGATATTAAAGATACATTTAAAAATTTTTCTAATAATTAATATATCATGGAAGGCAAATACGATCCTAAACAAATTATAAAAAATAGTTACAATTATCTTCAGCAAACAAGAGAAGAAGCTAAGAATATATTAAGCAAAAAAGCCACATTAGTAGGGCCATCAGATTTAGATTCTCTACTTGAAGTTATGAAGGACCGAACTATATCTAATAATGATATTTTATTTAATTATGCAGAATTAGAACTTGGAGTAAACAAAAAACGTAATGTGTATGAATACTATGCAGACGAAATTATACTTCGTATGTTAGATCGTTACCTTATTGCTGGTATAATAAGAGGTATTAGTGAATATGCAAAAAAATCAGATCCTCTAGATGAAGTTAATATATTATATTTTATGTATGATCTACTAGATGAAGATAAATTTTATACAATTTATAGAGGCTTTCTAAAAAAGGTGGTTAAAGAATTAGGAAATAAAGAAAAGAAGTCTCTTAAGGATTATGACAATATACTTCAAGAAACGTCTAAATATCTCGCTAATATGGTAGAAAATCTATTAGAAGATCCAATAAAAAATAGAGAACAATTTTATAAAAGTCTTCTAGGAATTAGAAGCTACTATATGGATAAATTGACCGAATCATTATATAAAGCATTTCGAAAAGTCAGAGGCATATTTTATCATGACGATATGTTTTAACGTATAAGTTTGATATATTATGGCTTTTTATATTATAAATAACAAAATAAGAATTATTTTTATTTAATGGTTAAATAAAGAATTGTTTATTATAATATTTTTTAACTATAAATATCCGTTTTTTAATAATTTCTTCTTTCTAGGCTATCTTGGTCCTTTAATTGCTATAATTTCTCTTATATCGATATTATAATACTTTTTCTAAAAACTTTTTAATTTTGGATGGTCAAAATTAAAACATATTTAAAAATTATCTTATAAAACCTTCAGCCAATTCTTTTATTTTTTCATAAAAATTATTAGCCTTTGTAACTGTAGAAGATAATAAAACACCTTCAGCTCCGTATTCCAATGCTTTCTTTACATCTTCTTTATTACTTATACCAGCTCCGACTAATACTTTAACATTTGTATTAACTTCTTTAATCATTTTAACAGAATTTATTACTATTTCTGGTCTAGCGGTTGATACAGAAATTCCTGTCCCTATTAATTCTGGCGGTTCTACAGCAACATAATCTGGATTTAATTTTGCAACCGCAGCACCTACAATATTATCATTTGCACATAATATTGTAATCAACCCCAATCTTTTTGATATATTTATTGCCTTTTCTATATCAATAATCTTCATTGGTTTTTCTGAATGATTTATTAAAGTTCCAACAGCACCAGCTTCTTTTACAGCTTCTGGTAAAATATGTCCAGTATAAGCACCTGGTTCAATTGGATCTATGTGTTGTGCAAATATTTTTACTTTCTTTGCATTTTTTGAAAATAAATATATATCAGTAAATTGTGGAGCAATCCCTATATCAATATTGTATTCTTCCGAAACTTTTTCAGCAGCTTCTAATAATTCTAACCCTTTTTTTCCAATTGTTTCTATATAAGATTTCAAATTTATAACTAACATTTTATAATTTATAAAATTCGTAAATTTATAAGAATTTATAATGTGGCATTCTTTATCCATTGAAGAGGTATTAAAAAAGCTAAATACATCAAATAAGGGTTTAGATGATTATGAAGCTGAAAAAAGGTTAAAAATATATGGAGAAAATAAAATAATATTAGAGAAGAAGAATTTTATAGAAATTGTGATAGAATATTTAAAAAATCCTTTCTTATTATTATTTCTCGTTGCAGATATATTATCCATTACTTTTGGTGGTATTACTGAAGGATCTGCAATAACATTATTTCTAATATTATATATAATATCAGATTACTTACATGATAAAAAATCTGAAAAAATAATAAAATCTCTAGAAGAAAATATAGAAAGTAATGTTTTAGTTATTAGAAATGGAAAATATAAATATGTAAAATCATCAAAAATTGTTCCAGGAGATATTATTGTATTAAAATACGGACAGAAAGCTCCTGTAGATATAAGGATAATAGAGTCAATTGATTTAGAAGTTGATGAAAGCTCTTTAACTGGTGAATCAGAACCTGTAAGAAAATATAATACAATATTACCAAAAGACATTCCGGTAAAGGAGAGAAAAAATATGATATTCCAGAATAGTTATATAATAAAAGGAATTGCAATTGGCGTTGTAGTTGAAACTGGAAATAATACATATTATGGAAGTATATATAAAAATATAAGTAAACAAAGAAGGGACAAATCTCTATTACAAGAAGAATTAGATAAATTTTCATATTATATGATAATAATTATATCAATAATTGTAATTATATCTTTTGTAATATTATTAATAAAAAATATACTAAATTTATACCAGCTAATAATATTTGTAATAGCTTTAGCTATTGTTGTAATACCTGAGGGATTGCCTGCAGCATTGGTATTAGTATATACAATAAGCAGTCAAAAATTAGAAAAAGATCATATATATGTAAAAGATCCAAATATATTGGAAGATATTAGCAATATAGATACCGTTGTTTTAGATAAAACAGGTACAATTACATATAATGAATTAGTTATAAATAAATTTTTCTATAATGGTAAATTTTACAATGTAAAATATTATAAAGATAAGGCGGAGATAATGCATAATAAAAAAATAATAAATATAGATGATGTAAGAGAATTCTTAATATTTTTGTATAATTCAATAGAGGATTATTTAACAATAGATATAGAAAAAAATGTTGGAGATCCTATAAATTTATCAATATATAGATTAACAAAATATTTTAAGATTTCTAAATTTTTAGAAAGATATTCTGTAAATTATTTTGATCCATATAGAAAGAGATCTTCTGTAATAGTAAAATATAATGATAAGAAATATTCAATATTAAAGGGATCTCCATCTTCCCTTCTATCTATTTCAAAATATATAATAATAAACAATAAGATATTTAGAATAGATAAATATAGAGAAAAAATTGAAAAAATTGAAAAGGAATATGGAAAAAGAGGTTATAGAATATTGGCAATTGGTATTAAAGAAATAGAAGAAAATGAAGAACCAGAAAAGGATATAATATTCCTAGGATTATTATTTATAAAGGATAAAATAAGAGAGGGAGTTTTAAAATATATAAAAGAATTGGAAGATCTTGGTATAAATATATATATAGTAACTGGGGATAATAAAGATCATACCTTGGGGATATTAAGATTATTAAACTTAAATTATGAAATAATAGATGCAAATGAAATAAAAAAGTTGAATGAAAATTATCTATACAGGATATTAAGAGATTATCATGTTATAGTAAATGCAGACCCTTTAGATAAATATAGAATAGTAAAAACATTAAAAGACGGGGGCCATAGAGTATTATTTGTTGGGGATGGTACAAATGATGCTATAGCATTGAAGATATCTAATGTAGGTGTTTCATTTTATAATGCAACAGACATAGCAAAGGATTCTGCAAATGTTATATTAATGGATAAGGGAATAGATAATATAACAAAACTAATTATGGAAGGAAAAAGAATTATATACAATTTAAAGGTATATATCTTAATATTATTATCGGAATTATTGGGAATATTTTTATTTATTTCAATTGGATTTTTTATATATAATCAGATATTTCTACAAGCTTTACAATTACTATTATTAAATTTAGTAATTGAAACAATTAATTCATTATACATGGGTTCATCAGATGTTAAAGATAAGAAAAAGTTAAAGAAAATGAATGTTAAAATATTTGATAGATCTACAAAAATAGAAATAATAAGAAATATGATGTTTATTGGACTTACTTCTATAATTGTTGCTTTAGCTACAAATGATAATAGCTATATAATAATATTATTCCTAATAGCAACACAAGGAATATTATACATACATTATGAAAAATTATTCTCGTTAAATATAACAAAAACAAAAGAATATTATATATCAATATTTCTATCTACATTTATGACATCTATATTTTTAATTGGATATTTAAGAGAAATTATTCAATTTATCATACCATCTTTAATTGATATATCAGTATTTGCGATAGTTTCATTATATTTCTTCTTTATATATTCAATAATAGAAAGGGTAGAAAATATCAGAGGTATCTGAATTTCATCATGTATCAGCTAACTCTGACCTTCATCACTATTTTTAATAATATTAATATTAAATATAATTTTTATGGATCTTCCTAAAATATCAATTATATTTCCTATTTATAAAAAAAGTAAATATTTGGAAAATAATATTCAAAAAATATTAGAAGATCCCTATCCAAATGATCTAAAAGAAATAATAATATCAATAGACTCTCCAGAAGATGATTTCTTAAATAAATTAATGGAATTAAAAAATAAATATAAAAGTATAACATTGGTTATATCAAAAGAAAGGAGGGGAAAAGTTTCTGCAACTAATGATGCAGTAAAAATGTCTTCTGGAGAAATTTTATTTTTCTTTGATTCAGATGTTTTTATCGATTATATCAATATAAATGGGGTTGTTGGTGAATTAAAAGAATATGATATAATAGAATTCTATAAAGAAATAATTAAAAAAGGCTGGCTTGGTTATCTTATGTTCATAGAATTTTCTTCATATTTTGATATAATTGATCCCATATTGAATAAAACAAAAAAACCATTGTTCTTAAATGGTAGTGGATTTGCAACTAAAAAAAATGTATGGAATGATGTGGGAGGGTATTCTAGAGTATATGTAGAAGATGTAGATTTTGCCATGAAAGCTGGAAAAAAAGGATATAAATATCATATGTCAAAAAACGTAAAATTACTAGTTGAATCATTAAAAGGTCTGAGGCAATGGATTGAACAAAGAAAAAGATGGAGTTTTGGATTGATAGAAGTAATACTAAATCATCTAGATTATATGGTAGATTTATTTATTCACAACATGTTAACCTTCATACTGATATTTCTAATTTTATATTTACCATACATAATATGGACTTACATATATATTTACTTACCGGCCTCTTTCTTATATCAAGTTGCTATAGGTATGTATGAAAACTTATCTAAAAATATTAGTTTTATATACTTAATAATATTAAATCCCACATCTATTTTCAAAGTATTTTACATTCTATACCTAACTTTATTATATACAATAACAACCTCTTCTTATATATACTTATTACTTTCAATAAAGAGACAAAAGTTGTATAATTTTCTTCCATTTATATTGTTTTCAATATTATATATACCATTATATGAAATTATCATAATATATGATATAATATATTATGGAATATTTGAAAGGGCTCCGAAGATGAATTGGAAGGTTTAATGATGAAAAAAATAACAATATTGGGAACTACATCTTCAATGCCTACTAAAAGTAGAAATCATCCAGGGATATTTATAAAATTCAATAAGAGAGGAATTTTACTAGATTGTGGAGAAAATATACAAAGACAATTAAGAATAATGAAAATCTCACCAACAGATATAGATTATATATTAATTACACATTGGCATGGAGATCATATCCTAGGATTACCAGGTATTTTTCAAAGTTTATCTAGCATGAATTATAATAAAAAATTAAATATAATAATTCCAAAAGAAAATATAGAAAATCTAAAAAGAATAATTGAGAATTTTATTATTCCAATAAACTTTGATATAAATATAATAGAAGCAGGAGAGGGTTTAATAGTTGATGAAGAAGATTTCCAAATATATGGGATAAAAACAAAACATTCCATAATATCTTATTCATATTATATTATAGAAAAAGATTATATTAAACTAGATAAAGATCTTCTAAATAGATATAATATAAAAGATAAAGAATTAATTAGAAAATTAAAAGAAGGAAAGGAGATAGAAATAAATGGTAAAACAATATCTTATAAAGATGTAGGATATATAAAGAGAGGAATTAAAATTACATATATTACAGATACAATATTTCTTGATAAATTGATTGACTTTGCAAAGGATAGTACAATATTAATATCTGAATCTACATATTTCTTCCAACCAGATCTAGCAAAGAAAAATATGCATATGGATTTTTTAGAAGTTAGAGAGATATTTAATAGAAGTAATAGTAAGATATTATTATTAACACATTTTAGCCAAAGATATGAGGAAGAAATGGAAAATATAAGGAAAGATATTGAAGAAAAAAATGAAAATATTTATATATTGGATGATTTTGATGAAATAGATATATACAAAGATAAAATAGAATTAAAATTAAAGAGAAAGAAAATTATTTATAAATATGATGAAAAAACTGGAGATATATTAAGACTCAATTAACCTTTTCAATTCTTCCTTTAATTCTTCTAATTCTGAAGATATATCGTCCAGTTCTTTTCTAATTTGATTATTACCTTCCTTATTTTCTTCTTTTATTACCTCAACTTTTGGTTTCTTTCTTATTTTCTTTTTTTCTTTAATTTCTACTTTATCTAATTCTTCAGAATTAATTTCCTTATATAATTCTTCTAACTCTTTTGTTTCTGGTAATGAATTTAATAGTTGGTCTATTATATCCTTTATAGATTTTATATTTTCTAATAATTTATCTAATCTCTGATTCTTAATTTCATGATCCTTTATATCACGCAATACATCATATAGCTGCAGATATATATTTCTTTTTACTCTCTTGATTACTCCCAATATATCTTTCTCAGATCTTATTTCAACATATAAATTGTCTGGGGACATTGTATGAACCATTTTATGCGCCGGCCGGGATTCGAACCCGGGTCATAGGCTAGGCAGGCCTACGTCCTACCACTAGACTACCGGCGCTCTCCATTCTATCTAAATATATCTAACACACTATTTATATTACTTTTCGATTCTTCCAATTTTTCTTTTAATCCTTTTATACTTTCTAGTCTCTTATTTTCATCTTCCTTTAATTCACTAACTATTTTTTCTACTTCAGACATCTTTTCCTTTAATTGTTGTAATAGTTCTCTAACTCTTTTATAATCTTCTACCTTTATTAATAATTCTTTTCTTACTTCTAATGGTTTTTCCTCCTTTAGATGTTTTTTATGGATACTTTCTTTAACTTTTTCCTTCAATAATGGTTTATTTTCCTCTAAAGATTGTTGTTGACTAAATCCTTGAGATCCGAATGTTGGTTGTTGATTTCCAAATCCTCCAAATTGTTGATTATTAATATTCTGAACTCCGCCCATATTTTGTTGGCCCATTCCTGCAAATTGTTGTTGACCGAATCCTTGAGATCCGAACGTTGGTTGTTGATTTTGGTTTCCTAATACGCCAAAACTACCCGGGTTGTTGTTATAATCATAAGGATTCTGGCCAGTTCCTGGAATATTATAATTATTACCCATATCTGTTGACATGCCACCCATTCCTCCAAGTTGGTTTTTTAGATTGTCTAGATCCCCATAAAAGTCCTCTTCATTCTTATTCTTTTTCTTAAATAAACCTATTGCCATATAATATAATTAATAAGTCATAAAATATAAATCTTATTATTCAAAAAATACCATAGCTGGTTTATATGGCATTGCCCTATTTTTTTTAGATTCTTTTGATTCTTCTTCATATTCTATAACTATATCTTTAACATTTAATTCAGATTTAAATAAATCAATAGAAGAATTTAATAGTTCATATTCTTTTTCTCTATCCAGAAATTCGTCAAGTATGTATATATTTCTCTTTACAAACAATAATAAATCCCTATAGTTTGGATAATCATTTAAAAATTCATCAATCTTGTTTTTATTATTTTTCAATTCATTAAATAATTCATATTTTTCCTTACTTGCAATTATTATTTTTATTTTATTAAATTTTTTATTATTCATTAATATTTTTAATTTTATTAAATCATCTCTTACTGATCTTACATATTTTTCATATTTTTCATATTCATCAGTATAACTTAAATTTTCTGGATATCTTATATTAAAAGGATCTAGACCAATTTTTTCAAATATTTCAGAAATAATATGAGGAACAATTGGATATAAAAATATTGCCTTATATTCAATATATTTATTTATAATTTTTCCATTTATCTTACCAGAAGCTCTCTTTGAATACCATTCAAAAGAATTATCAAATTCAAATATTTTATTAATTACATTCATATAATTTAATTTCTCATATTCATCTTCAATTTCTTTTGCTAATTTATTTAATTTATTTTCAAGCCATAGATCTATATAACTTTTTTCATATTCATTATATTTATTATAATTTTCTATTGAATAATTATAAAATGATATTAAATATTTCATTACGAATTCTGACTTTTCTAAATCTATCTTTGCATCATCATAAGATGAATTTGCCGACATTGAAATAATAAATCTTAATATATCTGCAGAATACTTTCTTAAAGCATCTCTTAATGATATATAATTTCCCAAAGATTTAGACATTTTTCTTCCCAATGAATCTACAGCATATCCATTTATAGCAATACCTCTTGGCCAATATTTTTTATCAAATATTGCAACATGATGAAATATGAAGAATGATAAATGATTTGGAATTAAATCTTTTCCAGAACTTCTTAAATCGACAGGATACCAATATTCAAATTCTTCTTTCATCTTCTTTACAATATCTCCATATTTTCTTATTATTTCTTCTTCATTTCCTTTATTCAAAAATATATAATCAAATAAATCATCTTCAATTTTATCTGGATCTATATTTTTTATTAGATGAGCAATTGTGTAAAATGCCATATATATTGTAGAATCTGATAATGATTCTATGACCCAAGATTTATCCCAGGGTAGGGTTGTTCCCAATTCATCCTTATTATGTGCGCATGCCCAATCCTTTAACCAATCAATCTTCTGATGGAAATCTTGTTTTACATAATCTGGATAAAAGTTCATATTATCTATACATTCATGAGCAAGTTTTTTCCATTCAGGATCTGAATATTTTAAGAACCATTGATTATTTATAATTTTTACAATACATGGATTACCATACCTAGATTCAAATCTTGGTTTTAATGTATAATGTATTTTTGCTATATTTTTCTCTATAAAATCTTTAGCAATATTATCCTTTGCTTCATATATTTTCATACCACCATATTTTCCAAAGACGTCTGTTAATATTCCATTATAATATTCTAAAGAATATATCTCTTTTGTTGCATCTTCCAATTTTTGTACATCCTTTTGATTGTTTATTTTCATTTTTTCAACAATCTCTTTTGCTGGTATATTATATCCTTGAACCATAAATAAAACTTTCATACTATCTAAACATTTCTTTGCTATTTCTTTATATTCTGTATTTAATAAATCTCTTAATCCAATATAATCATATGGAGCATGAGAAGGAACACTCATAACAATACCACTTCCAGTTTTTATATCAACAAATTCTGCAGGCAATATTGGTACTTCTTCATTTGTTAATGGATTTATACATTCCTTTCCAATTAATTCTTTAACATCAATATCTTTAATTTTCTCTAATCTATATCCTTGCGCATTAAATTCATCAACAATTATTGTATCTGGTAATATATATTTATTACCACTTTCTTTATCTAAATATATTGAATATTTTCCATTTGGATTTATCCATATATTAGTTACCCCATATAATGTTTCTGGTCTTAATGTAAATGCTGGTAATATTATATCCTCATCTTTTAATCTAAATAAAATTATATAACCTTCTGTAGGACCTATTCCGGCATATTCATCTGGTCTATCATGATCTCCAACAGGTATATTTGCAACTGGATCATATACTACAGGATGCTTTCCAGTTATAACTAGATCCTTCTCTTTCAATTTTCTATATTGCCATTCTATAAATTTATTATACCATGGATGTAAATATGTTGTATAAAATTTCCTTCTCCAATCTATTGAACATCCCAAATTTTTTATATCTTCCTCAGCTTTTTCTACAAAGTATAAAGCCCATCCTGCTGGATCTTTTAATTTTTCTATATCCTCATCAGAAACCCCTTCATCTTTTAATTCCTTTATAAGCTTTTTATCCCCATTTCTTAATTTCCATGATTTTGCAACAATTGGTGATCCAGTTAGATGAAAACCCTGAGGAAATAATACATTATAACCCTTTAATCTTTTATATCTAGCAATAATATCTACTCTAGATAAAGATAAGGCAGTACCAATATGAAGAAATCCACTTACATATGGATATGGAAATGTAACAAAAAACTTTGGTTTTTCTTTATCTGGATTGGAATAATATATATGTTTTTCATACCATATCTTTTGCCATTTTTTCTCTATCTCTTTAAAGAATTCTATATTATTTTCATTCATAAAATAATTTAAATATAAAAATACTTTTAAAATTATTTTTTATGATTTTATTAAATGGCATATAATAAAAAGTATGCTGATTGGGGTAAAAAAGTATGGGTAGATATATATGCACCTGTAGAAATATTTAATGAAAATAAAATTGGAGAAACACCGGTAAATAAGGATAATATTGAAAATGTTGTTGGAAGATCTGTGGATTCAAATCTTGCATTTGTATTGAATAATTTTAAGTATCAGAACTATAAGGCTATATTTCAGATAAATAAAATATCAGGACTAAAGGCTTATACAGAATTAAAGGATGTAATGTTATATCCATCATATATGAGGAGAATAACTAGGAAGGGAACATCAAAGATAGAAGATTCATTTATAGTAAGAACAAATGATGGATATGATGTAAGAATAAAACCATTAGTTATTACAAGATTTAAAGCACATAGATCACAAAGAACTGAAATAAGAAAAGTATATAGGAAATATTTAGAAGAGAAAGTTTCTTCATTAAAATACTATGAACTAATTGAGAAAGTGATAAATTATGATTTACAAAATGAAATAAAGCCAACATTAAATAAAATATTTCCTGTTAGTAATGTTGAAATATGGAGAATAACAAGAATAAATCAAGTTAAACAAAGAATCCAACAAACAGTAGAAAATAAATAATTATTTTTTAATTTCTATTAGAAATCCTTTAAGATATGATAATTCTTTATGTGGAAATATAACTTTGTGATCCAAAGCTTGATTAAATTTATATAATATTTCAAATTTCTTATTTTTTCTTCTTATTAATGTTCTAATTAATGAATAAAATTTTCTTTCATTTAAATCTTGAGAACATGAGAATGTTATTAAATATCCTTCATCAATTAAATCTAAGGCAATCGAATTTATTAATATAAAACCCCTAATTCCCTTTTCATAATTTTCTGCCAATAGATCTGGAGGATCCAATATAATTATATCAAATTTTCTTTTTTCTAAATAAAATTGTTTTAATATTTTATATGCATTACCATTTATTACGTTATAATTTTCTATATTATTTAATTTCAAATTCCTATATAACATACCAATTGACTCTTTATTTTTTTCAATAAAATATTTTTCTTCTCCATTAATAATTATACCAAAAGATCCTAAATATGAAAATACATCTAAAATTTTATCTCCATATAATTGGCTAACAATCTTTCTATTTTCCCTCTGATCTAAAAACCATCCAGTCTTTTGCCCCTTTAATACATTTATATAAAATTTTTTATTTACCTCCTCTATTTCAGTTTCATATTTATTCCCATAAATAAACCTCTCTATAGGTTTTAAATATGATCTTTCTCTTTGTTTTCCAATACTTTTTTCATAAATTGTAATATCTTTTCCATATATATCTATTAATGCATCCCTTATTATATTAATATTTTTATCAAAAAAAGCATTTGAATTTTGTATTACAAATATATCATTATATTTATCTATAATTAAACCCGATAAAAAATCTGATTCTGAATATATCAATCGATAATGATCTTTATAATTTATTGTTTTTTCTCTATATTCTTTCGCTTTCTTTATTTTTTCCTTTATCTCATTATATATATCTATATCTTCATTATATGAAAATATCCTAATATAATGATATTGATCTTTTGGATTTATTATTCCCCAAGCTAAAAAATTATTATTATATTTTAATTTAACCAATTCACCAGGTTCAGCCTCAATTTTTTTAATCCAATTTACTGAAAAAACCTGCCTTCCCTTTCTTATCTCTCTTTTTACCCTTTCTCCAACTTTAATTTCATATTGCATATTCTGTTGATAATATTAAATAATACAAACCAGAATTTATATTGCCCATATTTATTAAATCTTTTCCAAATTGTAAATAATTATAGGAAGTTATAGAAAATCCATATTTATTATAGTAATAATAATCTAATTGTTCTATTGCTTTTATAGTATCATTACTAATATAATTTGTACTATTTGCTATATATAAATAATATAAATTGGATAAATAGTCTATTTTTTCAAAACAAGATAAATTTAATGGTAATTGATATTGATATAAATATTGGATTAATGTATATTGTTGATCTATTAATGAACATTGATTTTCTTTATATATATTATTTGTTATTGGCAAAAATTGCGCCCAACCAATTGCAGAATAGTATCTCCAATATGATTCTTGTAAATTATTCAAAGTATCGTTAGCATCTTTCAATCTTGATATAGCTTGATATTTTATTTCCTCACATTCATAATTTCCAAAACATTGATAATTATTTATATAATTGTAAAAATCTGTTATATTTTTTTCTAATTCTTCTATAGTTATATTTGGATAAAATTGGGAATTAGTAGCTTTTTGTTCAAAACATAAACTTGCTGCTGTATAATAGTCTCCCAAAGATATATAATAATTTACAGTACTATTATTTACACCACTGCATATTTCGTTTGTTATATTTTTTATAACATCAGTATAATCTTGAGGAACATTATATGTACTATTAAATTGTTCTCCAAAATATATTTTTTCTAAATCAAGTATTGTATATACAGGAATTATTTCAGAATTATTATAATATGGAGCTACCATATATGGAAAATATTGTAAAGTTGCATTTAATTTATATTCAATACCTTCAACTGGCGCTATTATACCATTTGGTAACATAAAACCTGTGATTGGATAATTAACTATTATAGTTTTATTTGATAAAGCTTCCAAAACAAGTAAAGTTAATCCTGCAGTACCAGAAAAACCTTCTGCAAACAATACATCATTTGAACTAAAATAATAATCATAATTATTACATTTATCAGGATAGATATTACATGCAGCAACCTTTGCAAATAAATATGCCAAATCATAATCATCATATGGTATTGGGGGAATCTTTGCATATACATTTCCAGAACCCGGGGATATTCTTAAGAAAAATTGTGTAACTTCTCCAGATAAATTATTTGTTTGATTTAAAACTGCTGGAATATAAACAGAGTATTTTCCACTATAATAAAAGTTATATTCTCCCAAATTTAGCAAAATTATTAACAATAATACTATTGCCAATATAGATAAAGCTATACCTATATTACTTAATAATATTTTCCTACTCATTCTTATTCAAATAGAAAAAATATTTATAAATCTCTATTATCCATTTACTTTAAAGATTTAATTAGTTCATTTAGATTTTTTAGATAATTTTCTAATATTTTTTGATTATAATTTATTCTAAAATCAATTTCAAAGTAATATATTTTTTCATTGTTTATGTTTATAGTTCTTATATCTTTTAAACTTAAATTATAAGCATTATATTTATATTCTATTACATATTTTTTAATTATATTAAAATTCTGTTCTATTGTTTTTCTCGCCCAATCTAGATATTCTATATTTTCAGAATGAAGATAAATTTTTCCATAAAGATTACTTTCATCTTTCTTCCCAATTAACCCAAATTCTTGTGTCCTCTCTAACAAATATCGATATGATATTAATTGAATTGAACTTATTTTTATTTTATTGAAAACTTTTTTAATTAAAATATAATTCCTTAATTCTTTTACATACTGGATAAAATCATTAAGATTAAAAGATTTTACTTCAAAAATCTTTGCTTTATTATTCATATTATCTACAAAACTTAATCCATCAGGTACTCCAACTATTAATATATGATATCCATTATAGTATTCAATTGATATTAGAGAATATTTCTTAGATTTTGTTTTTAATCTTGACGTTTCTTCAAAAATATTTGCAAATTCCTTATCCTCATAATAAAACCGATTTTCTTCCGATATTTGATTACTTCCTTTTTCATTATATTTTTTAACAAGAAAATTTGCAGATACTACAGGTATATTTCCATATTTCTTTTTTATATTATTTTCTAAAAAATCTTCTAATCTCCTTTGATATAAACTATCATAATTAGGATCATTTATTTTTATTTTTACGTATTTTATTAAATCTTCTAATGTTGCTACTCTATAATGATTATACATAATTATAGTAATTAGTACAATTTATTTATAAAATAAACGCCGCGGGTGGGATTTGAACCCACGCCCCCTTTCGGGGAATGGATTAGCAATCCATCCCCTTGGGCCACTCGGGCACCGCGGCATATTAGATTTTTTTAAAAATTATTATTTATAACTTTAAGTTGTTATTTTATATTCTATATCATATAATGTATTGTTGAATGGATACAATAATTGAATCAATGTATTATTTTCAATAATTATATTTTTTACATAGCATAATGCTGATTGATTTGAATATATTATTTCATTTTCACATGTTAAATTATATATATTTCCAGTTATATTTAACATAAAATTAGAAGTATTTATATATGGTAATTGATAATCGGTTATATTTAAATATAAAGTATTATTTATATAATTTACATTATATTGGTATGGATTTGGAT
>Ga0081529_119416_pt1 | contig 15698 bp, 23 predicted proteins | sample EchGeymetagenome_FD_71012 | JGI IMG/M metagenome (GOLD analysis project Ga0081529, IMG submission 71012) | Ferrous microbial mat and aquatic microbial communities from Echinus Geyser, Yellowstone National Park, USA - transect B T=78-80 C v2... ...
GGCCGTCTTGTTTGCAATAGCGAGGTTACTGCGGGTTGCTGGTACTCCTGCCCAAATCATCATCAACGAGCCGTTGTTCAACTCAACTAAGAGTGGGCTAGCCTCACCCAGGTCGTTGAAGGCTGGTAGTGGTGCCTTCATTTCCGCAGTCCCGTTGAATGCCACTCCCCTAATGACAGCCGTACCGCTTGGGGTTAGTTCCGTGTAGTAGATGTAGGCTAACCCACTGTAGTTGGCCATTGCGTACCCGTAGCCGAAGCTTGTGTCATTGGTTATGGTGATTAGGATTGGGGTTGCGTGTGCCACTATTGTTGCTATTGCCACTACTGCTAGTATTGCTGTTAGGATTGTGTTCCTCCAGTTCATGCGTGGGTTGTGAATGTGGGGTTAATTAGGATTGGGGGTTTTGGGTTAGGGCGTGATTAAGCCTACTGACGGCGGCTTGGTTATATTCAGGTACAGCGAGTGCATTGGCAGCATGTTGATTAACTGCGTGGCGATTTGCAGTAGTATGATGGCTGATATGATTAGCATTGTGATTGTGATTATGAGCAGTATGTCGATTGCCTTCATGGGCGTGGGTTATGCCTGCTTGGGGTTAATTAGCCCACTGGAGTGGGGGTTCATTCAATTCCCGCACATAATGTGCACCGATTAGGCTAGAATAAGCCTACCTCAGGTTCCCAGCCAGGCAAAAGCCTTTTAAACACGCAATGAGGTAATATGACATTAATTATGAGCATGGTAACCACAAGTGCAACAACCATTGAGGAAGCCATAGACAGGTTGAAAAGGGGAGGCAAGCGGGTTGTCGTAATCTACTTCACAGTACTCAAGCCCAGGGAGGATGCCACCGAGGAAGACGCCATAAGCATCCTTAAGGCCCTTAGAACACGTGATGCTGACTACTCAATATGGGTTATGTTTACTAGGCATAGTGATACCGCCTACCTAGGCGCCATGGTCAGCGGCGTGTTGGGTGGTGGGTACCCTGAGGGTTTGGGTGTGGGTGGGGGTGGGTTGCTTGACGTTACGTATGTCATAATCCCGCAGGGTAATGTTAAGGCGGGTGGCGTGTACGCCCTTGTGAGGGGGCTTAGTGACAGTGCAGTGCTGAGGCTTGGTGGCAGTAGGTTCGTGGTTAAGGTGAGGGTGTTTGGTAATACGGGTGAATTGGGGGTGTTGAGGAGTAGGCTCACTGGGCTTGGGGTGTATGACACGTACTTGCTTGAGGATGGGGGTGAGGGTGAGCTTGTTGTGAATCTTCCTACACCATCCCAGGTGTTGGATAGGGGGGTTTATGAGGTAATATTCGGGTTGGGTGATTAGGGCTTACTGTATTATTATATAGTATTATACGGAATTGGGTTAGGACTGGGGGATTCGGGGGTTACTCAACGAATGGTGCAGTGAATAACCTGACAGTGAATTCACCCTCATCAACAACAGCCTCAAGTGGGTTACCAGGCGACGCACCAACACTGATTACACCACTCCAAGCCTCCTCAACGAACCTAACCAACGTGCCGACGCCATACCCAACCTCAAGCACGTCATTAATCCTGTACTCCCTGAACATCCTTGAGGGTACACTCATGAGTAGTACCGCATCCTTATGTGAATTATCATCAATACTCCCCCTGAGCATCAATGCACTGTGCGTGAACTTGAACACGGCACGTGCCGTTGGCAACACGGCGAACGGCTTGATGATGCTTGAGAGCAGCCACTTATCGCCTGTGAGTACTGCCTGATGCTCCCTGTTGAGGGTGATGCTGTTTAACAGGCTTATGGTACCCTCGTCGGCTGCGGCTGGTACTGCTGCGGCTATGCCAGTGGCGTCTCTTACTAGTGCCTTATCCTGCCTTATGATTAACTCGGCTGGCAGGTGCCCCCATGGCGCATTCTTAGCCAGCTTCGCAATGTCCCTCGCCTTGATTACAACCCCAGTGCCAGTATTGATTGTGGCGTTCTTAACCTCGATTACCATTAGTGTTGCCCTGTCGTAGGATAGTGCTGTGAGTGTTAGTTTGCCCTGCCCCGTGAGCACTGCAGTGTCGTCATCAATTAGTGTTAGGTACTTGAGGGCGTGTTTAATCACGCCTGCCCTGCTCCTCCATTTTGCTAGTTCCTGTGATTGGGTTTGGGTGGCTTGGGTCATGGGGGGCGTTGTTGGCTCGTGTTAATTAGCCCACTGGAGTGGGGAGGATGGACATGCATTGATTGCCATGCAGGTATTATGATTGGGGGTACCTTACCCCGTGGTTAATTAGGGTTCGTCATTCAATTCCTGCACATGATGTGTGGCATCAGGTTAACCCAGACTCGCTGAGTAGTTCATCACCCTGCACTACCTCAACGGCGTTCATAGCCTCCCTGATGAGCCTCCTGAGGCTTGGTGTTGACACAAGCACGGTATCATTAACCCTCCTGTACATTACGAGTGCGTACGCAGCCGCATCCCCGTAGGCAGACTTAAGCTTAACTGCAACAGGGAACACTGCAGCTGGGAGAATGCCCAACCCCCCAGCCGCCAATGTATTAATATCAACCCCGATAAGGCTGAATTCATTAATGAAGTCGAAGAAGGCGTTACCACCCGCAATATTCTTCTCAAACTGAATGAGGGCGCAGTCCTCGCCTTCAGCTGAAGGTGTAACCACGCCACCACTGCATAGGTACATGGAGCCACTGTAACTGAACCCGGGGTAGTAGTCCATTTCCGCCCCAAATATAATCCCCCTGAGTAGGGTGCCCTCAAGGCTCCCATCAACAACCCTAGTGTACTCGACAAACGGCAGCCTACCCATGAGCCTGTTGGCAGCCTCCTCAAGCTTCTCAACACCCTTAAGTGGCTTGACTATGCGTAGGAGCCTATGCCTCATGTAGTACCAGCTGAATGTAACATAATCCTCACTCAACATGCCTGCAGTAACAGCCCCCCAGGGTGCAGCCGCATTAATAACCTTAATAGTGTACCCCACGCCGCCTATCCTAAGGGTGATGATGTAATCATACGCAACACCCTCAACCTCCCTCAGCCTCCTGTCCTTCAGCACCCTCCCCAGGTCAACGTTATCGCCCGCCCTCAGTGTAATCCTAGTGTAGGGGATTAGCAGGCAGCCGTCATCAACGAGGTGTGTTACCACTGGCGTGTTATTAACCACGCAAGCCCCCAGCACCCCCTCATCCTCCCCCATTACTGACGCCCTGATTAAGCCTCTAGTTAATTCACCCAGGGGCATGAGTTGGCTTGAGGCTTCGAGGGCTAATTAGGAGGATAGGTTAGCCTCCCTAAGTACCTCATCAACACTTGGCGTGCTATTAATACTGCCCATAATCCTGTTAATGAGCCTCCTGAGGCTTGGCGTCGAGGTGAATACGGCACCCGTGGCGTAGTACCTCATGTAGCCGTTGGGCGTTGCCTCATGGTTAACCGCCACGAGGGCGTATGCACGTGCCGTGCCTTGGGTTGACTGCAGCTTCACGAAGACTGGATACACCCACGAAGCCCCGCCTATCAACGCCTCAGTGTTAACACCTGCAATACTGAACTCCCCAGTAATACCAAGGCCAATGTCATCTATAATGCGCCTCATGTACCTTATGGGCAGGCAGTCCTCACCCTCAGGCGGCTCCCCTGTGGCACCGCTTCTGCACATGTATAGGAAGCCACTGCGCCAGGAGCCTGGGTGGTAGTATGAGATACTGCGTATGATACTGCCGAGTAGGCTACCCTCAAGGCTATCCTCAGCTACCGTAGTGTACTCAAGCTCAGGTAGCTTAAGCCTGTTGACCGCCTCCTCAAGCCCAGTGGGGATGCTAATGGGGTTGATTATGCACGTGTATGTACTCCTGTGGAGCACAATGTAGCCACCACCAATGGCCATGCCTGTTAGCCTTGGTGCGCCTATGGTATTCACCTTGGCTTCATACACTGTACCATTAATCGTGATTCTGACCATGTACCTGTACATGTCCCCCCTGATTCCATCCAACTCCTTTACTACCCTGCCTAGGTTGATGGGCCTTAGCCTGCGCCGTATTACCCTAGTGTACATGATGGGCACGCAGTCATTGTCGAATAGGTGTGTTACAACTGGCGTGTTGTTGATGATGCAGGCTCCAAGCTTCCCCTCTGGGCTTCCTACCATAGTTGCCTTAATTAACTCCTTGACTAGTGGGCTCAGGGGCATAGGTTGGTTTGGGCTTTTGGGGTTAATTAGCCAGGGTTAAGCCTCATGGCTGCCTCCTTAATAGGAGTAATAACAGTGTGGTAGCAAAGCTTATAACACATATTGTGGTAGGTGTAACCGGTGGTGTAGGTGGCAACCCAAAGAGCCTACCTGGGGGATTCTGACTTGGTAATGTACACGGTAATATACATTGCATCATTGGCATGCTCATACATCCTCCTGACGCAGTTTACCACACAGGCAGCCAAAAACACCATCACATGGACATGGGCAACTTTCGATGTGTTCGCTTTCTTTGTAAGCACAAGCATTGTCTCCGGCTTCTTTAGCCTTGCGGAGCTTCGCAAATTCCTTGGGGGAGAGAATTCGAAGTACTCATCGATGATCTTGTTAATATTCAGAATAGTATTATGGAGTACTGTTGTCGTGGAATTGGTAGCCACTGCAGCGGTGGCTGCAATTTTAGAATTGAGGGGTGTTGGGTGGTGGTAGCCCAAACTAGGAGGGAAATCTACGTGGGCTTCTGAGTTCAGTAATCAGAATGCTAATTGACGAGAAGTACCGCCAAGTAATGAGTGGGGGTAAGTGAGGGAAAGCACCCATGGGGTTGGGTTTAGGTTAATTATGAGTATGTTCCGTTGTTTGTTTTAACTGTGATGTTGCTTATTGGTGTTGGGCAGTACAGTACCAGTGTAGTCACTGGGCATTCAAGCCCATACGTGTAATTATACCCGATGGTTATAGGTAACTGCGGCTTGGCTACGCAGCCCACGGTTGTATTGCCTGCGTATGCTTCTATACTGTAGATTGTTAGATTACTGTGCGTGCACCAGTATTGTGAAGGTACTGTGAATATGCGTATGAAGTAGGTGAACGAGGTGCCATTAGTGCCCTCTAAGTACATGTATGTACTAATTGGCGGGGCATGTGGGCATGTAGGCTGAGACGCTATCCACCAGAGAGTGTACCCCACCCAAGACCACACTGCGATTATGAGCCCGAATAGTACCCAGTTACCGTTGGGCATACTTATCATAAACGAGTGTTGTATAAAAAACTATCTTGTGGGTGGCGTGTTTTAGTAGGCTAATTAGGGCTCGCCATTCAATTCCCGCACATGATGTGCGGGCTATGCCAAGCTTATGATCCTCATGTGCAGTGGCTGATTAATTAACCAGACTGGGTTCGGCACCCACTGGAGTGGGGGTTACGTTAAGCCAAGCCAGCCTCCCCAAGCAAATCCACCCCACCACTGCCACCAGAGAGAGCACGCATTGAGTCAATTATAACCCTCCTCAGGCTCGACGTTGAGGCAGGCACAACAACACCACGCTCACCAACCCCAGCCCTCAGGGCATACGCAGCGGCACTACCATTATTAACACTAACCCACTCCGCCTTAACCCAATCAAACCTGTTAATGAAGCCACCAACATTAATGCCCACCATCCTGAAGTCCCAAACAGCACCCTCATCAAGCCTATGCACATCGTATAGTACAGGCACGCAGTCATACTCACCCCCATCATTCAACTGCGCCACGACCCCACCCCTACACAGGTACACCACACCCTTAACTTCACCACTGTTGATAATACTCATAATCAACCTACCCTCGATGCCACTTGGGTCAGCCACGTAGTACTCCAGGCTTGGCATCCGCCTGGCGAGCAAGCCAGCAAGGTACTCCACGTTACTGTAGCCGCCAAGCGGTAGGGCAATGTACGTGAACTCACCGACCTTTGGGTTATAGCCCCTGGAGGCTATGAACCCCCTGTCAAGGAGCTCGGCAATATCATCAGCAGTGAGCATCCTCCCTGTGGCTGATGCAAGCACTTCAACAGTGCCAGCCCAGCCACCGTACTCGAAGCGGATTCGCCATAACCTCCCCCGGTTGAAGGTTTCCACTAGGCGGCTGCCTAGGTATTCCTCAAGCTTCCCCCTGTCCCTGAAGCCCCATTCACCCAACCCATCCCTCACGAACCAGGCGTGTGGGCATTCGTCATTGCTGAGGCGTGTTACCATTGGTGTGCCGTTGATTATGCAGGCGTAGGCGTAGCCTATGAAGTAGCCTGTTAGTGCTGCCCTAATCAGGCCCCTTGCCAATTGGCCCGTGGGCATGTGGGTTGTGTTTGGTTTAAGTTAATTAGCTTCACCATTCAATTCCTGCACATCATGTGGGGCTAATTAGCTAGCCAACCCCAAGCCAACCCATGCCCGAGAGGATCCTATTCAACAAGGGCGGTGAAACCCTAAGGTACATTGAGGATGGGGGCATTGTTGAAATAGTGTACGAGGACAACATCGGCAGGGAGGTTGTACAGTGCAGTAGCGAGGCATGCGCCGTTGCCGCTGGCCCGTTCATGAGGATTCCCAGGATCCGCATTTACACGAACCCGTTGATTGTGGGTGAGGTTAGGGGTAGGGTTAAGGCGATTGGCGGGATGAGTGGTGAACATGCGTTACTTGCCTTCGAGTGGGGGCTGTGGTGCAGGTTCTTCGAAACATGCCCAGGCGTCGAACAGTTCACGTGGGGTGATGCTGCCGTTGAGCTTGGGGAGCCTAACCCCTAATCCCAGGTTTTAGTATAATACTATTTATTAATTATTAGGAGTGGGTGGGATTGGGTTGGGTTTTTCCTCACTCAATGTTGGGTGCCAGGTCGTCGATTGCCTTCAGGTGTTCTGCAATCCTCCTCCCAAGTTCTGTGAGGGTGACGTAAGTCCTAATCCTATTATCATACTGCCTCCTCTCAACGTTGATTAAGCCAAGCTCCTCAAGATTGCCAAGCCTGTATATTGTATCCCTGGCAATACCCCTCCCGAAGGCTTCCTCAATCCAAATACTCCCGCCTGCCTCATATGCTGCCAACAGTAGCTTCAGCCCATTCAACCTTAGCCTGTTCCAGAACCTAGGCTTCATACCTGGTTCCGATTAAGGATTCAGAAACCAGACTTAAAAAACTAACTGTGAACCTGAACACGGGGATTGGGATTAGCCTAAACCAGCCTCGTCAAGTAACTCCCCCTCAAGCAATGTGGCATCACTCATAATCCTCCTTGCCAACTCAACCATATCCTCACGGGCATCGGGTATCTTAACCCTCAGGTACCATGCACCCCTGCGCCCACGCCTCCTGAAGGCGTAAACATAGTTAGCGTACATTGGTAGGAGCCTCCTAACACCCTCAACTGCACTGTCAGCAGCCGCCTGGTCTTGGTCGGTGCCTAGCTCCGCCTGGAGTATTACCGCCCTTGCGAAGGCTACCACATCCCTGTACCTGTATTCGAAGAGCCTATTGTAGATTGTGAACCACATCAACTGCTTCCCGAATATGTTGGCGATTGGTTCAAGCGCCACTCCAGTGGACTCCTGGACGTACCTCCACTCCATGCCAGGGTACTTCTCACTGTTAACCTTCGTGTATGCCACTGGGAGGCAGGCTCCAGTGTCATCGTAGCGTACTATGAATGAGCCGTCCCCGTAGCCGCATGCGTATATTGTGCCGTGTGGGATGTCGCTGTTAGCCCTGTAGACTAACTCTTTTGCCAGTTCCTCGGGTGTCTTGGGCATGGGTTGTGTTGGATTTTGGGGCTTAATTAGGAGTAGGCATGCGTCTACAGTGATTCTCATGCAGTTCCCTTGATTGTTAGGGGGTTGGGTTGAGGGTTAATTAGGCTTACCTTTCAATTCCTGCACATGATGTGTGGGATGCCGCCACCTTGATCCCCATGTAGGCAGAACGATTACTTGAGTGAACAGATCGTGGGTTAATTAGCACTTGGATTTGGGGTGGTATGCATGGCAACCGATTCCCATGCCTCATCAGTGATTAATAGCCTAGCCCAGGCTTGGGTTAATTAGGCTTGTTGATGAAGCCTAGGTGATTCCCATGCTGATTGTAGGATTACTTGAATAATGTGCTTGGGGTTGATTAGGGCTTACAGCCTAATCATTCAATTCCTACACATAATGTGTGGGTGGGAGGCATGCCGCCCGGGTGATTCCCATGCTTGGCTAGTGATTAACAGGCAGGCGAACCACGGGTTAATTAGAAGCAGGCATGTGCGTCGAGTGATTCCCATGCAGGGTTGTAGATTACAGGGCTGGCTAAGTTGAGGTTAATTAGGATTAGGGGTTTTAGGCTGGGATATTAAGAACACCATTAACCATGAGAGGCATGCCCTCAAGCTCCTGCACCCTAAACACCCCACCACACGACTTAACCCCAAAACCCCTGACAACAACGGTACCATCGGGGTTAGCCATGATGAAGTACCTTGCATCGTTGAGGCAAACCATGATTAACTTATAATCATCGAACTTAGCCGCCTTAATGACTGCACCTGGTATTACCGTTGAATCACCGTCCCTGAGTATCATGCCCCAGGTCGGCTGGTGCATAGGGGGCTGGGTGCCTGGGCGGGGTTGATTAGGCTAGCGGTTCACGCATTGTTCAATTCCTTTACATTAAGTGCCGAACCCACTGGAGTGGGGGATGAATAGTGGGTGATCCCCATGTGCATTCCACGATTAGCAGGTAATACAACTCGCTGGTTAATAAAGGCTGCGTGATGCATGCAAAATGATTCCCATGTTAGTTCATCGATTATGAGCCACCTTGGCTTGGGCTGATAAGGCTTCCGCCAAGTAACCCAAGGCTCCTAAGCAGGTTAAGGGCATTATTAATAGTATTATCATCAACCCATGGTTTAAGAAACTTAACATGGTCAATGACGCCGTTCAAGTCACCCCTGTAGTCGGGGGCATCAAGCAGGCTTCTAATAGTTGATGCAACCTCAAGGACATCGGTCGGGTATTGGCTAAGCTGCCCTATAATACTCTTAATAGTATTATAATTACTGCCCCCACAGTCCTCGGCAAGCTCACTAATGTACCTGCCACCAAGCATCGCCAAGCCCTCAATGACCCTTGCTAACTCGCTTGAGTACGGCCCATGGTAGTAGAGGTCGAATTCAAAGCCAACATCATACCCAAGCCTCTTGATGAGGTAAGCCACCTTCTGTACCCTAACCCTAGCGTCAATGCCATCATCCCCATCACTCAACAGTGTACCCGCCCTGATGCCAAGGGTGTTGATTATGAGGGCTGTAATTTGGGCTCCACCCGGCACCTGCCTTTACCTACACTCGTGTTAATAAGACTATGCTCATCGCTTGATCCCCATGTGAATGCTGTGATTACTTCACCCACCTGCATACTGTTAATTAGCATGCCATGGATTAGGCTTGGCTTGCACGCATGCTGATTAGCCCGCATCATGTGCGGGATCCCACTGGAGTGAGGGGATTGGGGCTAGGATTGGGCACCACAGGCAACAACCACAACACTCCTCAACCCCACTGGAGGCCTCCTCAACCAGCCAGCCCTAAACCCAATGTACTCATACCTCCCACCAACCTTAAACACCTTAACCTCCACGACCCTAGCCCAATCCCTAGTCACCACTGCAACACGCCTACCAACAAGCCAACCAGGCGCACCCTCAAGGATAACCGTGCCATTACCCCAAACCCTGGCGCCAAGCCTAAGCACAGTGGGTATGCACCGGCAACTCAACTGGGCACTATCAGTGAGGGCATTCTTAACCACTTGGCTTAATGCCTCACTGAGGTTTAACCCACTCCTCAGGCTGATTAACGCAAGCTTACCGAGTTCATCCTCACTCAACTTAATGGGCACTTCAATGGGCTCGGGCATGAGAGTACAGTTAGCATAGGGTTAAATTAGCTGGTGGTAATGGAAGTAGAAGATCCCTATGCATGCCAACGATTAACTGCCAGCCTGCAACTGTATTAATAAGCATTTCCACTGGTTTCCACGAGCCTTTACACTGGCCTGACCTTAGCCACCAGATGGGTTTTTAAACTGGCACTGGTTCTACTTTCTATGCCAAGGGGTAGGAGAACCAAATCCCAGGAATCTGGATCCGAGCCCGAACCCGAGGCAAAGCCCCTAAGGAGGCAACTGGGGGAGAGCCTAGGTGAAATACAGGATAGGATCATTGAGCCACTGCAGGGCTACGTGAATGTAATCAATGATCAAATGAGTAAGCTCCTTGAAGGCTACTCAGGCTCAGTTATGAAGTTTTACGAGACCCCTACACCACTCTTCGGCGACCTCAACATCAGGGTAACAAGGCCACTTGTCCCAATCATAACAGCCCTGGAGGCTAGGAGGGATATCCAGAAGTTTATACTCTCACTCAAGAATAGGGGCCAGCTTAGGCTGAACCTAACATGCCAAGACGGCCACACTGTACTAGTAGCCCAACCACACGAGGAGGGGCCACCATTAGCCAGGAAGTGGAAGATCAGCGACGCCGACCTTGAACAACTACTCCACGGTGCAGTTAAGAGCATACCCTGCCCAGTATGCGGTAAGCCAGCGACTTTAAGCCTAAATTGGGGGAATCCCTATTTCGCTGGCCTCTACGAGGGGATTAAGTACACTATCAAGTTCCTTGATAATGTACTCAAGGACAATGTTAGGAAGCACCCACTCTGGCCTTGGCTGGAGGCAATCAACGGGGTTGGTGAATTGAAGGCTGCTAGGATTATTGCACAGCTTGAGTACAGTGAAGCAAGGCACGGCCTACCACTCAGCGCCCACAGCCTAATGCACATGGCAGGCCTCAACACAATATTCGTATGCTACAACTGCGGGCTAATATCAATAGCACCAGCCCTGAAGAAGGGGACTGCCCTATGCCCAAAGTGCAGTAAGGCGATGACAGGCTACGCCCCAACCAAAATCAACCTCGAGGTGATTAAGCAGAAGCTGGGTGGGTTAAAGAAGAAGGTTCTCTTCCACTCGAGGAAGGCTGGTATTGTCGAGTTGACTGTTGGTGATGCCCTGAGGAAGGCTGGGGGTAGGCCTGAGTTCAATGCCGATTGGTGGTTTGTTATACAGAGCTTCTTACCAACGTCGAAGACTAGGAGTGTTTACACTTCCATAACCCTCAAGGCAATGTTCGACCTGTTTGAGGACGAGAAGAAGAGGAATAAGACTGTTGAAGCCTTGAAGCGTAGTAAGCGTAGGAGTAGGGGCCAGGCGTGGAGTGGGGTCGGTACACTACTTGGGTTGGCCTGGAGGCCAGTGGCCAGGGTACTGCTAGTACACTCCGTGTTAATGTACAATTACGTTAAGAGTAAGAAGGTCATAGACCCAGCGCCAAGCCTAACCAAGTACCTCAAGGAGGAGGGCAAAATTGATAAGTTAATACCACCACTCACCGACGCTAACCTCGGCAACCTACCGCCACTGCTTGAGTCTTTTGCGAGGGATTACGGGAAGGTCTTCGGTATTGACGCCTATAAGGCATGGGAGTATTGGCAGGATAAGAGGAACCACATTGATGAGGAGTTGGTTAGGCTCAAGGAGTACATTGACAATGCCCTGAGGGGTTAGTCACTGGGCGTTGACCCTCCTCCCAACCCTCCTCAAATAGTTGATGAGCCTTTTTGCATCATCCTCGGGTAGTACTACATCAACCCTGAGCCTGAATGCATCCATCATTGGCGTTGCCTCAATGATGCCTATTGGTAGCTTCACGGCGCCGCTCCTTGGCATTCTAATCCTCCTGAGGGACTCCACGTTAGCCTCGATTATCAGCCTCTTAGCCCACTCTTCCCTGAGGCTCCTGACGGCTTCCTCAAGGCTCCCGTCTAGGCGCCTTGATAGTACTGTGCCCCTACCAGCGGGTTGCATCATGATTACGCTTAGGCTGTTGTCGGTGATTACCTTGTACCTGTTGCCATCGGCGTCCATGAGCCTGATGTAGTGTTCCTTTACCCTGGTGATTCTTAGCCCGAGTCTTCTGGCTTCTGTGATGATTGCATCGGGGTTCATGTGGGTTTGCCTGTGGTTGGGTTAATTAGGTTGGCGTGGTAAAGCTTATTACACCCCCACTCCAGTGAACACCCATGCCCATTGGGAAAAAGGAAATCGTGACTGCAATAATATTAATGCTAATACCATACGTAGGATGGCTTTTGGCAATTGGTTATATTGCATCGAAATTGCTTAAGGATGAGAGGCAGGGGCGTGGGAAAACCCCCGAATCCCACTCACCATCACCCGCATTACCCATGCTGCCAGCCTAATTAACCCCAGGTATGCTATGCTTAGTTAATCAAATGCCTTACATGGGGATCGGTGGATGCGCATAGCTTTCAATTCCTACACTTGATGTGGGGCTAATTAACCCGTGGGTAGTATGCCTGGTAATCACCATTGAGCCATGGGGATCATCAATTGGGCATGCTCTCCCAGTAAGGCTTATTAACCAAAGCCCAGCCAGCGTACTAATCATTGTGAAGGCATGGGGATCGAATCGCCCGCATGCCTTTCAACTCCTACGCATCAAGTGAGCTAATTTAGGGGCTTGCACCAGCCACCCACATGCCAGGGGAGGGAATCCCAACCCCAATCCAAAGGGCAGGGGAAATCGCCAGGATTGCAATATGGGTAACAGGCAACATGCATATTACTGATAACTTCGTTCAGAAGCCAGGTAGCCTCGTGGATAATTTATTCGAATTAACGAAGGCAGTCAAGGACGCATTCAATATACTCGACGTACACCGCAGGGACTGCCCCGAAGCCGAGGAGGCGCTGGAGAAGCTGGCAGGCTGGGGCGATGCCCAGGACAAATTATACAAGTACCTCAGGGGGCTTAGGGGTGAGGATTTGAGGAAGGCCCTCAGCCAATTCGCAGCACTCGCATTAGCCACCGATGAGTTAACTGTTAGAGTCCTCGGTTGCCTCAGGCATTAGCCTACCGCCCTCCCTCCTCAACCCCCCAATCCTCCAGTACACTGGGCAATCCCAAGGCGCATTATTACAGTAGCCACGGTACTCGGCGCCCTCCGCACGCCACTGTTCAGGCGGCATTAACACGCACCTCTTCCCATCCCAAGTGTCAGCGTAGAATGGGCATTGGAAGTATGACTCAACCTCATCGAGCCTAACCCCAAGCAACCTAGCCATCGCCTTAACAATACTACCCCTATCCATGCTAAGCGGGAAGTCAGCTGAAGCATCCCCACTGAAGCACCTGTAGGCACCCACCCCATCCTTATCAACCACAATGCACCTCACCCTAGTCTTATACGGCCTGGGCATGAGTGGCAGTACAGTATAATACTAATTAGTACTACAGGGGGAGCCTGGCCGTGGATCCGAGGCTCAGGAGGCTCATAATCCCGCTGCTCATAGGCTTCACGGTACTCGGCGTAATACTACTCGCATCCTACCTGTTCACGGTGTACTACCTGTCAGCATTACCGAAGCCAACGGTAACCCCAATCAACAGTACGGCGGTGGTGGTCGTGTATAATGGTACTACGACCACTGCCACAATCCAGCCGTTGAATATCACGGGCTAGCTAGCTTATTAGCCACCCACTGGAGTGGGTTACCCATGACCCAGGCACCCCAAGCCCAACTCAAGGCAATCGACTTCCTGAGTGAACTACCAAGAATGGTGCTAACCGAGGTTAGTATTGACGAGAACCTGTACAGGGAGCTTGTCAAGGGTAAGTCCTGGGACAAGGCACTCTCAATACTGTGCGATGTTGAAGCCTGCAACATGTACCCCACCAGTACCCAGCCCTGCCAACGCTGGTTGAGGGCCTTGGCAACAGTGGTTGCTGCCTTGGCTAGGGTTGAGCCAGATAAGGTTGATGATAAGTACAAGGAGAGCCTGGGTGAACTTGCTGGGGCATTGGGCGTGTTCCTGCTGACTGGGGAGCCAGCGGCGTTCACTGACGCCTGTGCTGGCCTTGGTAGCCTGAGGGTTGTACCCTAGCTAATTACCCCCACTCCAGTGGGAGTAGGCATGACCCAGGCTCCAAACCTAATCCTAAGCCCAAACCTAGTGGATGAGGTACGGGGCAGCATGCTGGACTTCATAGATTCGGCTGTAAGGCCTAATGTTGAAATCTTCAAGCGCCTTATCGAGGACTTGAGGGTTCTTGAGGATATTGATGAGGTTTGGGTTGTGGGCAACTGGATGGCTGTACCGAAGGTGTCAATGCGTGATGTGAAGCCCCCACTTCGGGGGCTGGATGAATACGTCCACATGTGGCACTGGCTTAGCCCATACATGACTGAGGCACCATGCTTAAGCACGATCCTGTGGAAGGAATCATTCAAGTACCATAGGTACTACTCATACAATGTTTATGCATTCGACGCCACAGGCAGGGGAAGTAAGGTACTCCTAATGCGCCTCGCAATCCTCGGGCACATCATCCAGGAACTACGGGATGCGTATAAGCTAGTGCACAATAGTGTAGTACTCGCAAGCGCTGATGCACAGATCATAAGGCAACTGTGCAATGGGTGCAAGGGGCTTGACACGGATGATGCACTCAACTGTATGACTAGGAATATTACCAACGCCCTCAGGGGCTTCCGCATGCAGCTGGTTAATGTGGTTGATAGGAGGGTTAAGTGGCTGGAGAGGAGGATAACACTCCACAATCTTATCGCAGGCATGGTTGGAAGGTACGTGAAGAGTATTCAACAGGTTAACAATGTTAATGACTTCAGGGATAGGAATCGTGCCTCAAGGTACCTGGGCAGTTACATGAGCTACGTTGAGTACGATGGGGAGGTTGTCAAGTTCACCCACCCATGGCGTGATGTGAAGGGTGTGACAATCCCACTCCTAGGTGGTGTTGAGGAGGGTGAGAAGTTCGTGAGGATTAAGCTGGATTTAATCAAGCCAGTCGACCACACGCTCAGGTCATATGGCTCCTGGTTAATCGGCTTCGATAAGATTACACGCCAACCATTCAGCATCTCCCTACCCTACCAGTGCACGGTAATGCCAATACACGTATGCGTTGAGTACGCCCTTGGTGTTAGGGATAGGTGGCTTAGGAGGGCTACAAGCAAGCCCGTGGAGGTCACTGAGGCTTGATGAGTACAGCTTATTAGGGTGCCCTGTGAATCCCAAACCCGACCCCCATGAGGGTTATCAGGCAGGGGGACGTGGTACTAATCTCAACCGAACTCCCAGAGGACGCTAAGCCAGTGGACACCGAGGCAAGCATTGGTGATGCCACAGTGGCGCCAGGTAGTGTTATTGTCCACGGTGAAACTGGGCATGCGCACGTGCTACAGGGTGTTGGTACCTATGTTGGCTCGGGTAGGGTGTATGTTATTGTTAGGGAGCCTGCCGTGTTGAGGCATGATGAGCACCCGAGCGTTGAGGTACCGCCAGGCATTTACATTGTATCGCACGTTCAGGATTATGCTCTTAGCAGTGCCGTGGATTAAGTATCCTCGAATCCCACCAACCCCCACTGGCATTAGCACCATAGAGTATTGCCACCCTGCCTAACTCAATCTTTGCACTCTTAATTGGCCCTATATTCTCTAACTTAAACCTAAGGATTGGACTGGGGCTCCCAGGCATTTGCGCCCACCGGCTTCAGGGCTAATAAGAATAACGTAAAGAGAAATGGGTGG
>Ga0081529_131247_pt1 | contig 15674 bp, 14 predicted proteins | sample EchGeymetagenome_FD_71012 | JGI IMG/M metagenome (GOLD analysis project Ga0081529, IMG submission 71012) | Ferrous microbial mat and aquatic microbial communities from Echinus Geyser, Yellowstone National Park, USA - transect B T=78-80 C v2... ...
GCAGGTATCTGGAGAGCCATTATATAATCTCTAAGAGGTGAGCTGATGTTTTTTGACAAGCTTAGAAAGCGTAATCTGCAAGCGAAGAATAATGAGAACAGGCCTGTAAAGCTAATAAAGACAGGCCACAATACGTGGCAGATTGTTTATGCTGATTAACATGGCTATAGAAGAACTTGATTATATGCAAGAAAAGGATAAGCAGGTAAGCAATAGCACGCTTTTCGAGCTTATTATGAAGAAGTCAAAGAATAAGAGTGAATACAAAAAATATGCTGAGCTCACAGGCATGCTAATGCTAAGCTATAACAAAAGGCTTGGCAGCATGAGCGCTGCAGAAAAGGCAGTTTATGAGCTTATAAGTGAATCAAACAGTGTAAATGATTTGGTTATGCATTACAATGCATTAAACGAAGAGGAAAAGGCGAATGCAGATAAGAGCACAGAGAATGCAAAGGCAAGGATTGCAAACATGCTACTTAATGATTACAAGCGCAGGTTTGGGGAAGGAAAGAAGGAAGCATATAATGTTCTTGTGCTTCAAAGTTGGATTAACAAGGTAGAAGGCATAAACGAACTAACCATATTGATGGATAACATACTAAATGTAAGGGACAAGCTTGGCAATTCATGGGATTACGAAGTGCATATAATACCACTCCTTGTTGAAAAAGCCTTCTCAACCGATGAATTAATGGATTACACTAACGCTATAACGAATCTTATCGTTGGACTCGGCAGGAAGCTAAAAGACAATTACCTTGCCGTTATGACTGGGGTGAAGGTATTAGAATATGCTAATTCACCAACTGTGATTAAAAGTTATATAAGAGACATGGTCAAGGAGAACAACAAAAAGATAGACCAGTTGAACACGCAGCTTGCAATGATAAATTCAAATACAATTTCAAAGGTTAAGAATGTTGCAAAGGTAAGGGCACTAAACCAGCAGATTGCTGAATTGCACTTGCTAAATGAAGAATTAATGAAGGGCATTGATCCAAAGGAACTTATGCTAGAAGGAACAAAGAGGTAGAGAAGGCACTTCCCCACTCCAGCTTTCTCACCTCTTCTCCTTTTTATAATAAAGAAAAATCTGAAGTTAGTATAACTTCAATTTGTAATTTGGTCTTGCTTATTCCTCAAATCTAAATGAAGCTTCTATCTTTTTATCGTTTGCTTGCAGCTTGTCTATAAGATTAATTACTTCCCCAAGCTTAAGATTTTGCATATCTTTTACATCAAAGTATAGCTCAGCATCGAAGCCATCAACATTGAGCTTCTTAAGCTTGAATTTTTCGTTTCCCTGCGCTCTCTCAGCAAGCTCTTCTTCGTGTAGCGTTTCCTTGGTAACATCGCTTATAGAGGAAGGAGCTTTTTCAAAAATGTGGCACTTGTGCAGCTTCACAACAAGCGTAGCATTCTTCTCTGGCATATTACCACCAGTAGCTAATAGGTAGGAAAGAAAGAAAAAGGTGATGCACAAAAATTTTCAAGTTCACAAACTTTGGCAAGCAATCCCACTTTATACCATATCAAATTTGTATTGCTAACAAGACACTATTAATTTAGCATTTTTTGTTTTTATCACTATATTCTTTATTAACATATAGTACTTCATTATCTGATAAGTCAATTATCGCCTTATCCAAAAGACATCTTGCTGTTTTTCTTCTAAGTTCATTTTGTAGTACTTCTATCAGACTACTATTATTTTTAAAGTTCTCACTATTATATATAAGTAGATCGACCTTCTTGGGCTTACATTGTACAATTATTTTTTCCTTCTTTGGTTTTCTTGAAGAATAATTTCTATTATATCCAGATATAAAGAGCCAAACATCGAAATCCTTTACACCACGGTACTCTGGATTTGTTTTACGATTAATCAGATGAGTATAGTAAAGGGCTGCACCTTGGCATAGACAAAGGTAGTGGAGCGTTAAACCAGACTCTCCTTTTTTAAGTCTTTTACTATTTAGTTCTTTATAATAATCCCAACCTAAATCTCTTAGCTCTTCTAAGGCTTTATCCATTGCCTCCTTACTGAAGCAATCACGTTCATCATCACATTCTGCTTTTAATTTGGACATAGAATTCATTATTGCTAATACATCGATAAAAATTAATATTACCCTACTGTATTAATAATCTCTTCGATTATTTTATCTAACACATCGTTAGGCATATATTTTGTATTGTAGTCTTTCAGCTTTTTGTTAACTAATTTTATAATCTCCCTGGCAGTTTTCCTTTCTATTGGTTTGTTATACTTTTTTAAATATGAATCTAGTAGCTTCCTAAGTAGGATCGGATCCCTATCAAAAATTGGCCTTTCTAAAAACTCACGCCAAGTATCCCAGCTGCCTACCTTTTTAACATATTCCTCTGGAAACTGAGCTAATTTATAAGCCCTATAAATGTGATTTCTTAAAAATGTGTTCTGTCTTTTACTTTCTTTTAAATTTTCAAAAATATGTAGCTCTATTCTGGCTGCATTTTCTATGCCCTCAAAGACACCTTTCAGATCATATTTTGGAATTCCTAATTTTTTAAATTCATCTGATTCGATAAGTTCATTTACGCCTTTCCCTATGATATACCAAAAAGCTAAGTCATGTTTTTTATTGTCTAATAATCCTGCCTGTTTCAACTTTTTAAGTATCTCCTTTAGTTTATTTACAATTAGAGAGTCTAGTTCTTTTGCAGTTTCAACCTCTAAATTAGAAAAGTAGTCTAAACGTATATACTTTACAACTTTTCCGTTTTCAATCTTTCTCCTCATTACAAGTGGTATATAATCACCCTTGTATGTAGCTTAGAAGAAGTGCTAGATTTTTCCTTTCTATCTCAAATATTTTTTCGGTTGGACCTTCAGGAAATGATCCGTTGGTTTTAACAAACTGGGTATCAGCAAATCTATCTGGCTCAGTTGCTAATACAAACGAAACAGAATTTGCTATGATAAAATCAGTTAAAAATGCAATCAATTCATCGTTCTTATATTCTTCAATCTTTTTATAATACGGGTGCTCTGCGTTAATATTGATTATATACTTATTTTCCTCCGGATTATAATGTGGTTCATACAAAAAATTATTTCTTTTCTCACGTTTTAAGTCTATCTTAAATATGCCATTTCTTAGCTCTGGCGGCACACCCACCCATAATATCTCATTTCTTCTGTATACTTCGTGGCCATTTTTATCAGTAATTGTTTTTTCAATTATATATTTTCCTTTGTATCTTTTAGGGAACTTATAACTTTTAATATTCTGGATCGGATGCACTTTATCTATATCCAATTTTGCATAAGTTCCGCTAAATAGAGTTTCTACACGGTTTTGTTCTGCAACAGCCTCTTTATAAAGGTTAATATCTACATAATAAGGCCCGCTTGGCTCTAATTTTCTATTTATTATCTTTGCATTGAAGGTTAGATCATCTCCAGGTTCGTATGCGTTGTTTTCTTTTAAGCCTATAAGCTGCAAAGAAATGTCACTAGGTTGCTGCGTAGAAGATTGTGAAGAAGAAGAGGGGCCAGGCCCAAACCCTCCTTTTATACCTAGTTCTGCTAGCACCCTATTGATCTCGTTTGTTCTATTCTGCACTACGATTGCTGTACGATCATTTTGGCCTGCTCCTTCAGCATTCAGTAGACCCTTTAATTCAGCAAATTTTTCAATGTTTTCTTCCAAGAATTGATCAATAATCTTACCAAGCCTTGATTTAGTATTATAGGCAAAATGTGTTATCGCCTCAATCTTATCTCTAAATTCTTTTTCTGTCTTTTCATCAAAAATTATGTAACCGTAGATTCTATTCTTATTTTCTTTAGGCAAGCCTATGTCATAATCTATGAAACTACTTACTTTCATAAGCCCTCTCTGGATGTATATGCCAGCCAAAGGTTCATCTAGAGGCGAATCCGCAAGAGCTATCACAAGTTCTTTGTATCCAAATTCTGTATCTTTTTTTAATTTTCCTGGCCCTTTTTTTATTTTGCGTGATTCATTAATCTTATCAAAATTGAGAAGTGGGTTTGGTCTTACCTCTTTCATTACTCCATCAAAACCTTTATAATAAAACTTTAGTCCTTTTTGAAGTGCTAGCCACCATGTTTCTTGAATGTAGTATTCTAAATTTTTAAAATCTTCTACAACATAAGCATATGGGTTTACTATTATTATTCTTGTTCCTGTTTTAGTTAATGGATCTAAGAATGGAAGGTTTTCCTTTAAACGTTTTTTACTTTCATCGCCCTCTTTCTCTATAAGCCTACGGAAGCCCCCTTCATAGTATATACCTCCAAATTTATACGTGCCATCTATTCTTAAAGAATCAAAATAAATCTTATTGTCAACAGAAGCTGCTAGGAATATTAATTTTCCTCTTCCTTTACTTCCTAGATCTTTATAAGCTTCCCCTTTCTTAAAGTAAAACGATTCGAACCTCCCCCATTTTTCATTTTTATCCTTTTCTAAATATTCAAACACCGCTTCTTCATCGCTTTCTATGTCTTTTGGTATACCTTTACCTAGCAACCCAGTTGTCCCTGTATCCGTTATTATTAAGTATCTATCCTTTTTATATTCCACTAATTCAAACGTCACAGAGAAATTCTTGTCATCAACTTTTGCATCTATACTGTTCTGTATAGCATCCTTTTGTACAAAGTATAGTGTGTGTTCTTTATCCTTTCCCGCATCATTTTCGTATGCCTCTAAATTTTCTTCTATTTCTTGTTTAGAGTATCTCACAACTAATCCTGTTTCCATTTTTTCACCCCAAAACATCCTTAATTATCCTATAACTGTTTCTTTTGTCTTCTATAACTCTAAGCTCTCTAAGTAAAGCTATTCTACTCGCTACAACTGCCTGCGCGGTTCTCTGCAGTTTATTTATGAAATCACGGCTTTCCTTTGGTAAGCCATTCTTGCCAAACTTGCTAGTTTTATATACATAATCAACGAAACGTTCATCGCGTTTTATGAAGTCAACCAAATCTTGGTAAACGGGGGTTTTACCGTATGTGCTTTTTTCTTTTATAAAGTCAACAATCCGCTTTAGGAATGTATATTCTTTGTAGCCATGCATATCTATTTCTTTTAGATAACCTATTAAGTAGTTGATCTCCTCTTCTGAAAGCAATTCATCTTTATTGTTGTCTAGCTTTGGGTTAGTGAGCATAGAGAACTCAAAGCCATTCTTTGTCAAAGATATATTATTATCGTTGAGCTTAAGCATGCCCATCTGGGAAAGAGGTAGAAGTATACTGTAGAATAGTTTGTTGACGCTGCTTCCTTCGTGCTTCTCATTTTCTCTATTTTTTGGGAAGCCATTATATGCCTGAAGGCCCAGTGCTATTGCTGCCTTATTAAAGATTTCTAAAACCTTACTTTGTTCTGGTGACTTTTGCTCTTCCTTTGTTAAGTTAGCTATTACTCTAAGCATTGCTTTAGCTGCAAAGAAGGAGTTGAATAGGAAATTCTTTCCCAGACCAAATTCAGAGCTTTCTATGCTTGCGGGAGCAAGTAGTTTGTCTATATAACCAGACGGTTTATTCATATATCTACCATAGCCTTTATATTCTTCCTTCTCAGCTCTATGCCCTTCTTTACTCTCATTTATCCTTATCTTTCCTGCTTCCTCACTAGTGCCACTTTCTGCGTCTACTAATTCATCTAGCAATTTTAGAATTCTATCCTTGTTATCTTTTGTAATATTTATTTCAATTTTCATATGCTTATAATATATATCTAAAAGATATTTAAACTTTTCGCTATATTTAATAAATATAAGCAAATTTAGAAAGCTTTAAATATATATTGATTTAAAATATAATTATGGAATTAAACTTCTTAAATAAGACAAATGCAGAGTGGTTTGACAAGTTTTCTAGGAGTAACAAAAAAGGAATAAAATATGCCTACAAACTTATAGATGATAATGGAGAAGAATGGCTGCTAAACGCTACCGAAGAAGAAAACGGTTCCTCATGTATAATTACTGTAGAAACAAGCGAAAAGGCCAGTTTACTTCATGAGCAGTTAAAAAGAAGAAGCAGTATATGGAATATGGCAGATAAGCAGGCGGGGAAGTTATACCATATAATCTCTCTTCCTTATTTACAAAAAGATCAATTAAAGAGAAAAATGCTAAGCAACGAAAGCGAATTGCCAGAGCAGTTAAAAAGCTATGAGATTAGAAGATTTGAGGAAGTGACAAGCAAGAAGAAATTTGAAGGCAAGCTAGTTGTATTAGTAAATAAAAACGATATCTATAGCATGGTAAAATTCTTTTATTATGAGAAGATTTATCCTATGCTTGAAAAATTAAATGAGCAAAAAGTGTGAATATGGAAGTAGATGCGGAAAAAAGTTATGATGAGGAAGAGATATATGACAAAATAATTAGTACAAGTGGAGAAAAATTAAAAAATAATGGGATGATAGAGGATGTGGATGAAAATACCAATAAGATAAAACTTAAGAATCCTAAAAACTTTGAGCTCGGCGAAAATGTGCAAGAAGTTCCTGCAAAAGAGGAAAATAAATATATTATTGGGCGTAAATCTTTTGAAGACGGAGAATATTTTGTAATAGTAAGGAACAGTGGTAAGTCTTTGGGTAGAGTCGAAGGTTATTCAGAGCTTACAGAAACCGACCCAACCATACCTATCGAAAATCTTTCAAAGAAAAATAGCTGTATTGGTTATCTCTTAAAAGGCAAGAACACAGGGTTTTTTAATGGCAGTGAAAGACTATTAAAGAAATTTGCTGAACAAAAATATGGAAAATATGCCAATGTTAACCAAAAATTTATGACCGTAGAAAAATTTTTAGAGGAATTAAAGCAAATACCAACACCTTATAGTATAGAAATAGAGCTGTCTAATTTTGCAGAGCCTTTTGTATATGTAGATTATGAAAAAAAGCACATAATAGTAGATGATAGCAATCACAAGCTAGACGAGTTCCTAAAAACCTTTAATATTTTACTACTAAAAAGCCTCACTTTGGAAGATAAAGATATATCATATAACAAAGAAAGCTTAAGAATTAAGTTTAGTGTAGGGAAACTAAGTGATAGTGATGGCAACAGTAATCTTAAAATTGATCCACAATTTATAAGAAAAGGTCCTAAGTTTGAAGATTTTTATAACAATATAAAAGAATATACACACATTCGATTAAAGGTTTCAGAAAGAGACAAAATAGAATATCTTCTAGTTAAGCGTAAGATAATTAAAAACTTATTGAGCGATGAAAATTTTATAAAAGAAATTAAAAATATAGGTATAATATCAGAAGATTCAAAATGGATTAAATATTCTGTAGATTTGGATAAAATAAAAGAAACGATAAAGCAAAACCTGCCACAAGGTGCAACTCTAGATGGTAAACCTTTAAATCTAGATACGAAAAGTTTTTTGTTTTATAATAAAAACGAAATAAGGGAAAACCACATAAAAGAAGGTTGCATTTTTAAAATTAAGCAAAACGACGGGCAACATGTAAACTTATTGCTGCTAAATAAATATGAATTTAAAGAATTTAAATATAAGTTAGGTGACGAGATAAAAAAACTTGATCAGGCGGACCCAGATAAATTAGCTATCGAAGCCAGATCTTCTTATTTATACCCTTTCATTGTTGTAGATCTCAATGGAACTCATATAAAATACAGCAAGATAATAACAGAGGTGGAAGCGCAAGAGACGCCGTTTTTAATTCCAGCCCCAATTTTTCTAAGTGATACTAAAAATTCTTTAGAGAATGCGTTAACTAGCTATAAAAAAGCTATAGAGCGAAGATCTATGTTGGCCACAATTCTCTACAAGATTTACGAAGATTATAATAAAAATCCAGAAATCCAGAAAAAAGTTAAAAGAAGAGGTACATATATGGAAAAGATCCTATACGCATTTATAAATTTGGTAAAAGGAGAAGCCAAAAGACTAGGTGGACCAAATCAGCCCGATGCACTGCTTGAAGATGAAGACGAAAAATTACTATATATATTTGATACAAAAAACTTGAAAAGAACGAAATTAATAAATAATATAAAAGATAGAACAAAAAAGTATCTTTATACATTTGAGAAATACTTTGACAACATGCGTGCATATAATAATGGAAAAGATTTAAACTCATATGATAAGGTTCATTTTATTTATGTTGTAGATCCACTAAATGAAAACGACAAACAACAAGCCGAAGATATTATAAGAGAAACATTGAGTAATAAGTATAAAGATAAAATGAATAAAATAGAAGTCTCTGTTTGGTCTTTCAGTGATATATATAAAAAACTTTATCCTCAAGACCTTAAGTAATGCCTATAGAAATTTTTTACCATCAGATTTTCAAATCCCTTAAAAAAAAATAATATTTTTAACGGAGAAAGACTTTTTCAAATTTTAAATTATCTAACTTCTTTTATAGACTTTAATTCTTCAACTATAGCATCGTAAACTTCTGGTAATATTTCTTCTATCTCTTCTTCAGAAAATCCTAAAACTTTTAAAATTGTTTTGTCTAATTCAACTCTAGCCCAAAATCTTTTTTCGAATTGTTCTATAATAGATGGGAATTTTATAATTGAAATTTTTTTCCAAACATCTATTAATAATTTTTTATTTTTATCGTTGTTCATAATTTTATCTACGTTTAGTTTATGCATGTTTATCAAATCTGCAATCTTTATATCAAAGTAAGCTCCTGTAGCCTCTGTTCTATTTAGTAATAATTCTGTAAGAAAACAAATTGAGTTCAAATAAATAGTGAGAATGGTAAACCCTTCTTCTGATAAATCTTCCGTAAATAAGAAAAATTTACCAACTGGGGTAAGGGCTTCTTTCGAAAAAGGAACAATAATAAAGTTATTTGGAGAAGAAAGGTTAATTCTATTTGGTATAACTATGTGGGTTGTACCAGTTTTTCTAATTTTTTCTTTTATTTCATCCCATTTGATTGCTCCTTTTAACTTAGAAAGACCTAATACAGTTTCAAACCCATTATACTGTATTGGGATAATATAATCATGGTGATGTGATATATTCAAAAATCTAATTCCAGTTATGCTTCTAATAGAGGGAATTAGAGAATTTTTATTTAGCTCTATTTTCATTGTTGTGTTTTTTATTTTAATTGACACTAAACCGTTTTTGTTTTCTTTTGTTAAAATTAAAAATGCCCTCTTTATCCTACTTGGATGTAAAGGTCTTGTAACCATTATCACTTCTGATAGTCCCTTAGGTCTTAAACCAAACCCCTCTTTTAAAGACTCTTCCTTAAAATTTTCTAAAGTATCTTTGGATCTGTTTACCATTTCTTCAAAAAAAGTGTTTAAAGCTTCATTAATCTTTAAATTTTTTCCTATAATAAACCTCATAAAATTATTTTTGTTAGACAAAAGCTCTAAAGTAGGCAGTTTTCGCATCTCATAGTAGTTCGTAGATCCTACATTTGAAGATATATTGTTTATAATTTCTCTTATTTCTTCTAAATCCATTTCCCTTATCGATTTTTTAAGAAATATAATTGTGGTTAAGTCATTATTATGCGGTTTTCTTTTTTCAGCAATTAATAGGATATCTCTAAATTCGGCAGATTCGCTAAATGCCAAATCTTTTGTTGTTTTTATTATATATTTGATATGATAATTATTTAAAAGATAATTTCTAATTTTTTCGCTAGCTTTTCCTCTTGCAATATTAATCGGTAAAACAGCAGCAATTTTACCATTTGGTTTTAAAAATAAATCTGCAAGTGCAATAAAATATCCCCAAAGATTAATTTGATGACCGCAAATTTTTCCTAACACCCTCCCACAGTCTGATTCATCACTTAGTTTTCTTAGATAATCTTTTGGCAGCTTTTCTCTATCTGAAAACGGTGGATTCATTATAACGATGTCCACTGGTTTTAAGTAAAACCCTCTCCCTCTACCAGAAGGAGAAATTGTTTCAACTTTTTTTATTACTTCACTTTTTCCATGAAGAGTTAATTGGACAGCCTGTGTAAATTGTTTCAGCAGTATACCCTCTTTTTTAAACTCCAAGTTTTTTATATCTGGTGCTAATTCAAGGGAATCCCACCTTGCAACTCTCACTACATTGGTTGGTTGATCCAATCTCTGTGCTGCTAAATTAATTGCAGTTAAATGTGCAGCAAAAGGCATTATATCAATTCCCGTAATATCCTCTTCTATAAATTTTTTATGAAGTTTTCTAACTGTTTCTTCGTCTAGTTTTTTTACAGTTTGTTTTTCGTATAACTCCAATTTTCTTCTATAACTAGCAGCTAACAAAGTTCCAGACCCACATGCAGGATCTAAAACCGATTCATTCCATTCATCTATAGCTAAATTTGCTAAAATCTCAGCAGCTATTGGATTTGTATAAAAAGCAGCCCAAACTTTTGCAACATCTCTGGGAAGTAAAGCATGAAAGAACCTTCCAGCAAGATCTTGCGTAATATGCTCTGCTCTCAATAAAGTAAGATTTGTAATAACACGATTTATGAGCCCTACTGTTACTGGAGTTTCTGGGATTTTATCAAGAAGTTTTATACTATAAATGGGCTGATAATCTATCCTCTCTATTTTAGTAAAATACTCGTATAATTCCTTTATACTTTTTATTGGTTTTAATTCATCTAAACTTTCATCTTTTGCTTTAACCTTATAAACATGGTAAAAAAGTAATTGATTAAAAAGAAGATAAGAAGCTAGCATGCTGACTTCTGATTCTGCCTTTTGTTTGTTTTTGATTTCTCCTAGCCCAGCAAACAGCTCTAATTTTGTAGCAACTTCCTCAAAAATTTCTTTAGTCCTTGCCTGGCGTATGGCCGTATTTAGTTCTTGAACAAGTTCCCTTATGGCTTTTACTACGGAGTCAAACTCTACATTTACTTCCTTCTTTTTAAATTTATCTACAAGAGTGTAGAAAATACTTTTAACATCTTTGCTAGGCCACGCAGACCAATAATCAGTATAAACCCTTCCAGTAACTTTTTCGTTTAATACCTCCTCTTTAACTTTTTCAATTAACTCTGGGGAAATATGAACTTTTTCCCATCGATCTGGATAAACTAAAATTATTATATTCTTGGTTTCAAACTCTGGAATATATTTATTATACATTTTGTCTATAGCTTTTGCTAGCTCTTTTTCTCCACCAATTTTTATTTCGAGTAGAAAGGAAGTAGAATCTAATTGAAAGTATAAATCTATATATCCCCTCCCTTCACCACCGCCAACTTCTTGTAAGGACTGCGCATTAAAATTTTCTTGCAAAAATCTGCTTATGATTTCATAAAAAGTTCTTTCGGTTACTTTTAGCATGTTTGTATTTCTAAAGGAAACATATTTAATCTTTTGTTTTTTAGAAGTTATAGAATCTGACATTTGCATTTTATCGCCTCGTCAACTATTTATTAAATGGTAGGCATGTAGATAGATTTGCTATCACTGTGCTGCTATTCAGGTAGCTTCTGTTTATGTATATAATATACGCATTGCTACTTGCGTTCTCGTAGAAGCAGCCTGTAAGGGTTGTGTAGTTGAATTCGTGTACGCCGTGGGTTGCAACATAATAATATGTTAATGCGTCGTTTAGTCCGTCGCCCAATGGCTGGATCATTGCCATGAACTCTAGAATCAGCAAAATTACTATTGCCAATGATTTTGCCCTATATTCCTTTATTTTTCTTACATAAAGCAGGTATATTGCTGCTAGCACTGCAAATATCGCAATAAAGTACAGCGGGTATTCTACAGAGCCTAGTACAAAGCCCACTGTTGCCCATCTTGGTATGTTGAAAACGTTCTGCTCTGCCAGAATGCGTTTAATGATAACTGCATTGTATGTAAGAAGCAGTGCTGTTGCTATGCTTGCTACAGTTACTGCAAACATAAGCAATGTCGCTCTGAGATAAAGCTTGTTAATGCTTGCATTCTCTTCCTTGCTAAATGGCTTTGGCTTGATTTTTGCTATTATGCTTAATTCCCTGCTATTGTAAATTACTCTACTCTCAGGCTCATTCTTGCTCGTCTTTCTCATTTAAAACACCCTTTGAAGCGTTTTCGTGTTTTTCCTTCTTATGCTTTTCTACCTCTTTTTGATGTAGCTTCAAAAGCTCATATATTGTATTTTTAAACTCGCGTGCCGTTTTTTCTTGAATCTTCTTATCCTTTTCTGAAATCTCCTTTAAAACGTGCCCATGCCTTTCTTTAATGTGTTTTTCTATTTCTCTTTTTGATGTAGTTTCAAAGCCGCATATATTGCATTTATAGCCTGGCTTTCCAGGTCTTCTCGCTCTTTCTTCTTCTTTTTGCAGCTTTTTCATGAACTTTGTAAGTTCTATTGGGCCATGCCATGCATTTGGGCCACACCTATTTGGATTTGTGCCGCAGTAATGCTTTATTCTCCCATTACGCTCAATTATATAGTAGGGCGATGTAACTTTCTTTTTGCAAGAATCGCACTTTATTCCAACAGCCATTTTGAATTTGTGTGGTTTTATAGGAAATTCCTTTGGCCTGTTAATTCTGAAGTAGAGGCCCCAGTTCTGCTCCATGTGTATGCTGTGCTCTTGCAGCGGGTCAGGTGCATACATCGTATTGCATTTGCTGCAAACTAATCTGATAACACGGTCTTCCCCACTCTCGATAAAATAGCTGTATAAACGGTTTTTTGTAATGTCGCTACCGTTCAGTATTTCGCTAACAGGCTCAGAACTATCGTTATAGTAGCTGTGCCTTGCTCTAAGGCAGTCCTTGACCTTATCGGGCTCATATATGACTACTACTCTTTGCTCGCCTTCCCTTCCACACAGGGGCATGCACTATATATTGGGTATATTTCCAAACTTTTTGCAACCACATCTTTTGTCTTTATCATGGAATCACAATAGTAATAAATACTTTCCTGTATATTAATATTTCCGACAAATATTTCCTTTTAGGAAAGTGGTTTAATGGACAAAATGCCTGAACTTGAGAGTATTATAGATGAAATACGCCGGGTAAGGAATAAGTATAACATATCATCATCAAAGCTTGCAAAGAAAAGTGGCATAAGCCTTTCTGCAATGTCAAAGCTTGAGCATAAAAAGCTTAAGCCAACCTATGAGCTACTATGCAAGGTATACAATACGCTTTATGACATGGTATTAGCAACAGGAAAGGTTGAAAAGGTATCAGATATAATGGTCAAAGACGTTGAGACTGTTACAATAATGACTCCAATTAGCGAAGCTTCGAAAAAAATGAAAGAAAAAGGCTTTTCTCAATTGCCTGTATTAAATCGAGATGGCGAGCTCAAAGGCCTTGTAACCGAGCGCAGTTTGTTAGACAATCCTGATGCCAAGGTATGCGGTGATGCGATTGATTATAACTATGCAACAGTTGAACCTGATGCTAGCAAGGAGCGCGCACTTCAACTGGCGAAAAGCACACAAGCAGTTATTGTAATGAAAGATGGTAAGATTGTTGGAATTGTTACAAAAGCAGATTTTATATAAAATAAGCATAAATGCGGAAATGCTGCAGCCTAGTTTAAGCATAAAATTGTATATTTTGCTGCAATTTCAGTATCCTGGCCAATAGATAATGAGCAGGATAACAAATTCAACTTACTAAATTTTTAATTTTCTTAAATGGTTATTGTTTTCCTCTGCTGCTAACTTGTATACAATCTTAGCAACCTCTTCCCAATTTGAAGCTTTAGTTATATGGCTACTCTCTTGAATTTCTTTGTTCCAGGGCCTCTCATATACAATTACATACTTTCCGGCCTGTGCAAGTTCTGCAATAAGGTCTGGATTATCTTCTACGTAAATACCCACTTCTTTCATTATCTTTTCACTATGGTGATGTACATGCACGAGCTTATCATAGTGAATATTAAATGATTTTAAGAGCTGTATGATCTGTTCATCTGTTGCAAAAGAGGATGTAACTATATATATTATAAAATCCTTTCTGAGTCTATCAAAGACTTTAGGTAACTCTGGATCTACAAGCTCCATAGATTGGTATTCTTCCTTTACTAATTTTTTGTGAAGCTCTTTAATCTGGTCATCATTTATTGAACCTGGAGGAAAAAGATCAGGTAAATGCCACTTGACATCATCTTTAAACTCCAATTTTAAGCCATGCTCTCTGTATAGCAGTTTGAGTAAAACATTAGAATAGCCAAACATTGTATCTTCTAGATCGATACCAATTATTTGCATATTAGCACCTCCTTCACTTTATAATCATATATACACTTTATATAAACAAATTTAAAAAATAATAGGTATATATTAATCTACAAGATGCAAGAGGGTATGAACTTCAAATTGGCGATATAATGGAAAAAACAAGAAAAGATAAGGGGAAAATAAGTTTAGAATTGACTTATAATGAACCGTATTTTAGTAAAAGCAGTGTAGATGAAGAATCAATAAAGAAATATGAAATACCTTTTGAAAAACTTAAGCCTATTGAAAAGGAACTACTCATCGCTGCGAAAAATGCAATGGAGAATGCATATAACCCATATTCACATTTTTATGTTGGTGCCGCTGTACTGACTAAAAGCGGTGATATTATAACTGGTGCAAATGCAGAAAATGCATCATATGGCAACACTTTGTGTGCAGAGAGGACTGCACTTTTTGCTGCAAATGCTCAAGGACACAGAGATATAATAGCACTAGCAACTATAGCAAGAGGTGAAGATTTTGATACAGAGGTTCCGTCTGCACCTTGTGGACTGTGCAGGCAGGCCATAATTGAGTTTGCACAGATATCAAATCAAAACATTGAGGTTATATTTTCAAACAGCAAAATGACTAGAATAGCTGTAATGAAAATAAAGGATCTCCTTCCATTTGCATTTGGTCCTGGCGATCTTAATATCGACCTTGGTAAGTTTAGGCGTTAGCAAATGCAAAGTAGAAATTCACCTTTCTTTTAATGACAAAGATGCAAAATTTGGCTATAGGACACCTTCGAAGAAAGACAGAATCTAATAAAGAATCTTCCTATGATAACTTATACGCTTAATCCTTTTGCACCATTATAATCTATGCTTACCTTCCTAACATCAAAACCCATCTCTTTGAAAAAATCTAAATCTTCTTTGCTTTCATCTGCTAATACTATTGCAATGCCTCCACCTCCACCACCACTCAGCTTTGCTCCTAGCATGCCATGTGCCTTTGCCTTCTCCACTGCTTTGTCTAATCCTTCGCTCGATACGCCTAGCCTCTTTAGCAATTCATGATTCCTATACATTAGCTCGCCAAACTCCTTTAGCCTGTTTGCCTTCAGCAATGCAACGCCCTGCCTTGCTATCGCATCTATCTCATTTAGCATTTGCTCTGTTTCTTCTCTTCTTTCATTGTAGAGCTGTGCTACGTGGCCAACGGTCTCTGCTGTGCTCTTCTTTGGTCCTGTATCAACAACAAATAGGTTTAAACTAGCGCTTATCTCTTCCCTTTTTGCCCCTTCTTTGCTTGAATAGCTAACTATGCCGCCATAGTAAGAAGCATTAACATCTATTCTTCCTGCACCCTCGTTCTTGTGTATTACCTTATCGCCATTCTTTGCAAGCTCTACTATTTCATTATCGCTTATTTCTAAGCCTATTGCCATTTTCAAAGCCAAGGCAAATGCTG
>Ga0081529_110627_pt1 | contig 15654 bp, 27 predicted proteins | sample EchGeymetagenome_FD_71012 | JGI IMG/M metagenome (GOLD analysis project Ga0081529, IMG submission 71012) | Ferrous microbial mat and aquatic microbial communities from Echinus Geyser, Yellowstone National Park, USA - transect B T=78-80 C v2... ...
ATAGAGGAGTATGAAGAATTAATTAGGTTCAAGACAGGCAAAGAACCAGAACCGGGAAGAGTCATTGTAATAGACTATCAACACTTATACATACAAATATTCGATGCAGTAGATTCCTGCAGTTATAAAAAAATGATTACTTTCACATCGAAAGAAATCGTTTATTCATGGTTTTCTAGGGGAACAAATAGTGTCTCTATTGAGTTTCCAGTATTAAGAGACCTAGATTTAGTAAAAATACTAAGTGAAGCATTCATAAACAAAACCGACTTGAAAACTGTGTTCTTAAACATAATAAACACCATCGTAAAATGATTACAGAAGCACTTGCATTAGTTGAGGTAAACATAAAAAACTTCCAACCCAAAAAAATCGTTCTTAAGAAAGACAAAGAGGGTTTTACAATGATACAAATAACACTTGAAGGAAAAGAAAAGTTATACTTGTGGAGGTTCAGTGAACAAATATTACCTAAGTTATCTGAACTATTAATCAATTACGGGTATAGCAGAAAATCAAAATATACTTGGGTGAAAAAGTAACATGTGTTTCAATATAGTTATTTATAACCCGTATAGAAAAAATCTATCCAAAGTATTCAATGTTATAAACAAAAATACGGTGTGGAACAGTGATGGGTTCAGTATTTGGGCTCCAGAAATATACTTGAGGACTTTAAACTTAAAAGAATTCTTGGAGATTCAAAGTAAAGCTGAAAAGAGTGAAATTGTTCATATTCATTTCAGGAAAGCTTCTGCGGGTGCTATAAATCATGATAATGTTCATATGTGGAAGATTGGAGATTACTATGTATCTCATAACGGTTTTGTTGGCAAGTATTCTCAATATCCCAATTTGTATAAGTATTTTCACTGGTATGACAATGTATTCTATGTTGCATCGGAATCCGATACATATCAACTAGTTCATGAAGAAATGTTTAAAGAATTCTTGGAAAAAAAGAATTGGAAAGAATTATATAGTTATCTCAGGGTTGTGGAGGACTTTTATGGAGTAATGTTTCTTACAAACGAAAACGAAATGATAGGTATAGGGATGAGAAAACAAATACATGTAACATATTATAAGGACATACTAATGTTCTCAAATCAATCGTTGCCAATAAAATCCATTAAAAAGTTGGGAATAAGATTTAAAGTTCATTCAACTTATGAGGGAATTATAAAGTATGATTTTGAAAAATCTAAATTTCAAATAATATTAATGAAATGAGAATAACAAATATTATTTCTTGGATAATAGGGTTTTTATTGGGTATATCCTTAGCTTCAAAACTATCATCACCAGAATTGATTATACTTGCAATTGCAATATATATCGGTTTAAATTACATTCTTTCAAAAATATTTTCAAAAATCTTTAAAAAATGAAAGTAACAAAAATTCCTCTTATTGATAAGTTATTTCTTATAGGACCTCCTGGAATAGGTAAAACGGAAATAATACGCCAAAAAGCTTTTGCAGAAGCTCAAAGAAAACAAAAAGTGTTCGTTGATTTACGTGATATCGATAATGTTAATTTAGAAAATATCTTTAAACACCCTACAGGATACTATGTATATTATCGTATCATAGCAACTCATGTATTTCCAGAAGATTTGGGAATTCCAAGATTACAAGGAAACAACGGTCATGATTTCGTTGAGTTTTTACCTCCAAAAGTTCTCAAAATACTTTCATTACCACAAATTGAGGGAACATTATTTATTGACGAACTCAGTAACGTTCAAAGAGATGACCAAGTAGCGATGCTTTATTCATTAATTCAAGAAAAAGAGGCATCATGGATTTTCAAGTTATCTTCAAAAGTAAAAATAATATGTGCTGGCAATAATCCCGAATGGTCAGAAATCACCAGAGAACTGCCAAAGCCATTGAGAAATAGATTAATACTACTAAACGTTGAACCACCATCAATCGATGAGTGGTATCAATACATGGAGAAACAATATGAGGATAAATGGGACAGATTTACTTATGGGTATCTCAAAATGTATCCTTCAGATTTTCTAAGTAACACCAACACAGAAGAAAACTACCCAACACCACGTTCTTGGACAAATTTGGCATTATTAATAAACAATGTTCAAGATGAAGAAATGATTGATGAACTTTCAATTGGATGTTTAGGGAAGGACGTTGGAACAAAGTTTTCAAGTCTAAGAAGAACAAAACTTACGGAAGAGGAAATAAACTCTATTTTGGCGTTTCCAAGTAAGTTCGATACATTAAACATGAATAAAAAACTACTTGTATTATATAGTGTTGCTTCAAGAATAAATCCACAAAACTATAAACAATACTTAAACTTCCTACAACACTTGGAGAGGGAAAGAGAATTCTTAATGCTAACAATAGGAATGATGAACAAAGAGATGAAATTAATTTTACTTAGGGAGTTGAGAAGTATTCTTCTACCAATACTTAAAAAACTAATTCAATTCGAGGAAAATGAGTGATATTTTAAATAATGTTAAAGAGGAATTAAGTCTCATAACATTATATCTTATGCGTTCTAACCCATTTTACGGTGTTCTTTTAAAAAATCTAAACATATATTTCGACCCAGAAACAACTGTGGTTCCAGCTTATGTTGAAAATTTAAACTTATACTTGACTAGGGAATTTTTGAGATGGAGTAGAACTGAAAAATTGTTTATTATTGTTCATGAACTCAATCACATACTATTAAAACACTCTATCAGGATGAAAGAATATTTCAAAAAGTATACTATTGACCCACAGTCAAATCCGCAGTTAAAATTCATTATTAATATAGTTCTAGATGCAAAGTGTAATCAATATAATGAAATTAGACTTCCAACAACATCAAGATTAGACCCAATATATCCAAGAACTTTATCCGTAAGATTGTTTAATAATCAAATAGATGTTATTAAGTTGGAACAAATGTCTGCTGAAGAGATATTAGATTTGCTATTTAAAAATATTCCATCAGTTAAACCTAATTGTGCAGTTTTTGAGGATGTAAGAACTGAGGGGAACAAAAATTCTATTCAAATCCAATCTGGAGGTGATGAAAAAGAAGATAAAGAGGAAGAGGGTTCTAAAAGTGAACAAGAAGCAATCAAGGAATTAGAAAAAACACTTACAAGGAAAGTTCTCCAAGCCTACTCAATCGCCAAGAGCATTGGTAAAATTCCTGGGAGGATTGAAACTATAATAGAGGAATTATTAAAGCCTCAAGTAAATTGGAAAGCTCTTCTTAGGAACACAATTATGAAAGGTTTAGGGAAAAATGTTAAGAGAACATGGACTAGACCTTCAAGAAAATATCCTCTATTTCCAGGAAAAGAGTTATTGAAAACGAATAAAGTTATTGTTTTGGTAGATACATCTGGTAGCATCAGCGAACAAGAATTACAGCAATTCGTTTCAGAGGTTTACAGTATTGTCAAGGAGACAAGTGATGTCGTAGTAATTTTCTGGGATGCAGACGTTCAAGGGGAAACTACTTTGAAACGCCCAAGTGATATCAAGAAAATCAAAATTACTGGTAGGGGTGGAACACAAATATATCCAGCTTTAGAGTATGCTACAAAGAAGTATAAAGATGGAGTATATGTAATATTTTCAGATTTCTATATCGGTGATTTGTATAGTAGTAGAGTTGAAAAATTATTACAAAAAGTTAAACCAATATGTGTAACAACATCCATAGTTCCAAATATACCCGGTTTGGAAAGAAATATCATCAAAATCAAAACATGACATATATACTAGTTTATCTTATTGCTTTCTCAGGAATAACACCTAATGCATATTTATATGAGATTATAGGAATAGATTCAAGATTTCTTGATACATTTTATTTAAGAGTAAAGAAAATTAAATTTATTGAAGATGCAAATAATAACCCATACGGTAATGTTTATTTTGCTTTTATTTCAAAACAAGTATCTTATACAGGGAAATCATTTATAAAAACAAGCTTACAGCATTTATGGATGATTGAGGAAGATAAGATTTCAGACCCTATGTATGCTTTCAAAGTATTATATCACAAGCAGTATGATTATAGGATATTAAGAAGATTATATCCTGAAGAAATAGTTGATATTACATTCAAAGAATACATACAAAAACCCGACTTCGTTTTTACAAGGCATTATATAATAACTTCATATGCTCCTGATATCATAAATGTTTATTTAGTAAAACCTCTTAATGAAAGAGAAGCACTAAGTGTTATTGCTGATTATGAAGATTTAGTTCTTTGGGAAGTGATATGACGTTATATATAGCTTTTAGACTAGGTGTGGAAGTAGCAATAGCAAAAAATGAAGATGATGCTTTCAAGGCTTTGAATTCAAAAAAGAAATATAAAGTATATGAAAGGAGTGTCGCAGGATTGGCAAGAAAAACGGATGTGATTGATTACTATGAATTATATGCTCTAAAGTTGCTTGTAGCAAGTTTCTTTAACATCCCAGAAGATTTGGTTGGTAAGGTTGCAGTTCTTGATGATAGAATTAGAAATAGACTAAAGAATTATAGGTTTTACACAGTTTATGGAGCTGAGATAACACTTGATGATGTGGATGAAAGACTTATAGACGATTATATTTCTAAAACTAAGCAGGATTATCAAAAGTGGCAGGAATACAAAAATAGACCCAAGATATATGAGTTTGCTGGAACAAATTTCGCAGAACATCTGGTGAATTATGTTAGAGCAAGAGGAACTAGAATAGGCGATGGGGTATACTATTATGAAGTAAGTAATAAAATATCTGTGATAGACATAGTAAATGGTGTTGGGATTTCAATACCTAAAGATTACGATTTGAATAAATATGTTGAATGGATGAGTAAGGAACTTAAAAGTTTTGGTCATAAAGACATAGTTAGATACATACTAAAGTGTATGATGAATGAACCTAATCTTCAAGATTATGCATCTGCATTGGTTCTTTTGGGTATAATATGATAGGGAATCTTTATTTTGGTGTGCAAAGTGGCACTGAACTCATTGTAGCCAAGAGTAATATGGACATTAGAATAGCGTTAAAAGATACGTATAGACACTATATAAAATTCCCAATCATTGGTATTACTAGAAAAGTAAACGTTATTGAAAACTATGAATCCTATGCCATAAAGTTATATACTTGTGGTTGGTTCATCCCTCCCATTTATATTGGGCAGATTTTTAGCACAAAAAGTTTACCCGCAGAATTAGTGGGTAGACACTTTAAAGATGCTTATGGTTTTACTGTTACACTTGAAACCTTAGACGAAAGGTATATCGATAAAACGACGGAGAAGGCTAGGAAAGAATTAGCAATCTTATATGAAATAAGAAATAAGCCAAAGATATTTTATCTTGGAGATATGTCACATGAATTTTTTGATTACGCTAAACATAATGGTATAGCGGTTAAAGGAGCGGTATATGTTTGGAAGGCAGATGACATAATAACAATATTCCATCATATTGGTAAAATAGGAATATCAATTCCAAGACATTGTAGTGTTCAAAGTTTTGTTGATGATGTTAAAGATGAGATTGTAAAGTATAATAATGTGTATCTCAGAGCGTTACTAGATGCAATGTTAAATATAGAGGAGTTAGCAGATTATGCTTCAGCATTATTATTGCTTGTAGACCTATGACATACTTCATAGCTTACTCCATTACCTCTTTGGGAATGTCAACTAAAGCAATACTATTTAAAATACTAGATGAAAGTCGTATAGAAATGATTTCAGAACCAAAAGAAATTGATAATGTTTATAATGATGTTTATTTCGTCTTTATCGACCCAATAGAATTGAGGTCAAGAAAGTCCTTTGTTAGGACAACACTTAAACCTATTTGGAAGGATGTCGCAGTTTTAAAGTCATATTTAGATTTCTATTTTTATGTTTTTAAACTATTATATTATAAAGAAGCATCTAGTTATCTCAGCAATCCAATTACATTAAAACAATTAAATAATTATGTCAAGGAATTTATGAAGGATACTATAAATGAGTATAAAAATAAATATGGAATTCTTCCTAAAGATTACATTATATCTGTCCAAACAGCTTCACCATTATACCTACCAAAACAAATATCAACCATATTTGCAAAAATGTATCTTGTTCAATCTATTCCTAAGGAAGAAGCATTAAAGATTATACAGGATAATGAGGTATTAGTTTTATGGGAGGAAATATGACATATTTCATTTCTTTTAGACTTGAAGAACCATTAGAAAGAGCTTATTCTTTTATATACAAAAATGATACTGTAAAATTGCATAAGTATCTTGGGAAACTTAATTATAATCCATACAATGATATTTATATTGTTTTCGTCACTTCATCACGTGCTGTTTATGATAATGATGTTCCAAAAATAAAATTTAGGAATGATATATATATTGATGGTTTTAAAGCAACATTTTACGCTTTCAAATTACTCCATAAAGATGAGTCTTGGTGGGGATTAATGTCAGAAACTATTTTCGAAATAATGCTTAAGCAACATTTCCAAAACGAAAATAATAAACCAAAATACTATATCATTGTTGATGAGATACCACAATACAAGCATATTTATATTATTGAACCACTTACTAAAGAACAATTCCTCAAAGTTATTACTGAATATGAAAGTGTTGTTCTTTGGGAATTAATATGACATATTTTGCTTCTTTCATTTTCGATTTTGATGGTTTAACTAATAAAGCAATAGTATATAAAATGTATGGAGATAAGCTTAAATTAATTAAATATAAAAAACTTGATTACAACCCATATAATGACGTATTTTTCATAAGTTTTCTAGATGTTCATTACTATTATAATCGCATTTTAACAAATATGAAACCACAATTTTATTATACTCTTCCAAGTGATGAAGAGCAATGGTGGACATTTTGTATTAGACCACTATATAAAGCGTCATCATCTCCAATTACATATGACAATGATATTGTATTCCAACTTGCTATTGAAGAATATTTAAAACTTACGGGTGAAAATAAAAATGTTGAACATTATATCATTGTTCATAATCCATTCTCTAAATCTAAAACAGCATATTTAGTGGAGCAATTATCTTTAGATGAAGCTTTAAATATTATGAAGGAGTATGAATACTTAGTATTGTGGGAGTCGATATGACTTACCTTTTTGTTTATCATCTAAGTCCTTCGGGTTTAGATATTATACCAACATTATGTTGGTATCAAGATGATACGTTCAAGTTTATTAAAGTTTATTATGGAATTAAAAATCCTTACAATGAAATTTATTTTATATACCTTAATAAAGTATTTATTGATAATATATCCTCTAAGACGGTTTATATTAAAACTAATGTTAAACCATTATGGGTGAGTGAGGTGAAAGATGAAATATTATATATTTATACAGTAAGACTATTACATGAGAAGGAGGAACTATTTTCTATAGACGAACATGATGAATTAATCCTTGAACTTGTAGCTAATAAATATTTAAAAAATAATGTTTTTCATTATTTTTTAACAGCTTCTAGTTATTTTAAAAGAGTATACTTATTTGAACCAATCAGCAAAGATGAAGCTATAAAAATTATGGAGGAATATGAATCAACTGTATTATGGGAGGTAATATGAAGGATTTAACAAAAACAATTTTATATTTAATTTTGATGGAAGTATTGGGGTTACTATTGATTGTGTTTATATCCCATAATATTTAATACCTTATCAATTTCCTCTTCATTATCAACAATTCTTGCTATCTGCCTTGCTATCCTTACATCCCTTATTCCGATTGAGGCTGTTTTTTCAGCTATAGATTTGGCTAAATTTTCATTTACTCCTTCATTTTGTAAAGACTTCATTACCGCTTTGATGTATTGTTCTTGATTATATACGTAGAACTCCAGAGGCTTACCAAACCTACTCCTTAAAGCTTCTGGAAGACGATAATATTGATTTGTGCTTGCTATAACCATTATACTTACATTATTATCTTTTAATTGTTTCCCCGCTATTGCTATATCGAGTCTTCCTTCCATAAGATTGTATATTGTCTTCAAAGCATCACTATCAAGCTTATCAATCTCATCAACTTCAATAATCCACTTTTTACCCCATTTATTGTATCCTTCAAGAATCCTTTCAACAAACCCACCTCTTCTTGCTACTTCACCCGCTATATACATTGTTCTACCTATCTTCTTTTCAATTATTTCAAGAAACATTGTTTTAGCAGTAGCGGGGCTTCCAGCTAATATGAAATGAGCGGGTTTACCACCTTCAATCCATTTCTTTAACCCCTTCCATATCAACCATTTATAGTCATCGTAACCCTCAATTGCTGAAAACAATTCATTTGGTTCAGGAACAACAATTTCTTCCTTTTCTTCAACTTTAGTTTCCTCTTCCAATATAGTAGTATATCCTTTAAGTATTTTTTCAACCTCTTCTAGTGGAACGTTGAAGGCATAAAAGGTATGTTTATTTGAATGATATGTTATTTTGAATATATTGTATTCATAAACTAGTTTTCTAAAATCCCAAAATGCTACACCAATTTCTGCAAGTTCAAAATCTCTCCAACTTTTACCTTCAGTCTCAAGTTTTTTAACATGATTATAAGCTTTTTCAATAATTTCTTTATACTTGGGATTGTTTAAACAGGACCAATCAGGACTACTCATTTTTGATAAATCCTTTCTTTTGTAACCATTCAAAAAGCTGTATTGCTAAATAAACATCATCACAATCTACCGTCATGTATAAAACCAAATGATTATTACTATAACAACTATGTTTAGCGTAGTCCATACAGTCTAAGCAAAAATCTATTGGCCCATAGATGGTTTGATAGCTTTTCTCAATTTCCTTCAATTTATTTAATACTTCCTCAAATCTCATATTAATAAATATAAGTTATCAAAAATATTAATCCTAAACCCACATAAAACACTGTCCAAGAAATCGTATTTTCGGTATACTTACTTTTCTTTTCATAGTTTAAAATCCCATAAACTCCTAGTATAGAAACAATTAAGAAGGCATATTTATTCAAATAAATTACTATAATTGTGAAAATTATTGTCATTACAATACTCAAAAGTTTTAAAGTCTTAATTCCATAAGTATTTGCTACCGTTGATATGTTAAATTTTTTATCACCTTCAATATCTGTAATATCCTTACTTCCTTGCCAACCCAACGCCCAAATGAAAGCTAATATACTATAAATTAAAGAATCATAAATATTTCCAAATATACTCATACACATTATTGGTGGTATAAAACCTCTTGAAAACGACTGCCAAGTTAAGCTTACGAAGGCATGTTTTCTTGGGGAGAATGGTTTTAATGAATAAAATACGGCTAGGAACAATAATACTAAAGAGAATATTCCAAACAATATACTTATTGTAAATGACCTTCCAATAGCTATTATACTTAATATCCAAGCTAAACCTATTGCTTCATCTTTATCTATAACACCAGAAGGTAGTGGTCGGTATTTCTTTACTATTTTATCTAATTCTACGTCAGCGTATTGGTTGGTTATTTGTCCAACAGCCTGTAATAGCGCCAATGTTATTCCAACATAAACTCCTATTTTTAATGTTTCAAAATTGATAACTTTTATTGGGGCTAATGTTAAGAAAATTCCTGCAATTAGTGGTGGTAATAACGTGAAAGGACGTAATAATTGTATGTATCCTTTTAATCTTTTATGTAGTGGTAATCTCGGATAACCCTTCTCTATACCACCAAATTTATTCTTCATGTTTAACCCTCCTTTTCAAATAATTTATAATCGGTGTAAATTTGGTATGAAGGAAATCAAACCAAGCGATATCGTAAATGAAATACCCTATAATTTTTATGACATTGTTTACTACAATGAAATAAACTACATTACTACCTATAAATGGAATAAGTATTGTGTATAATATGAATTCATAAACAATTACGTATCCCCTATAAAACAGGGATTTGAAGGCTAATTCTTTCTTGCTAATTTTTTTTGCTTTCATTACTATAACTATATATGTGTAATACATAAATCTTAATCTTGAGATGCCTGGTTTAATAGATATAGTTCAAAGATTAGTAATGCAGGAAGCAGGAGTGATAAGAAGTTTCGTAAATCAACCAAGGGGAATATTCGAAACTGTAGATGAAATAATTAAGGTAGCAAGAAGTAACGCACAATCATTTAGAACTGGAGCATTACTCCAAATGCCTGGAGGAGGGATATTAAAAACTCTACTTAGGAAATAGATATGGCAGAATCATTAACAAGTCTGGAACAATTAAGGCAAAGATTATTGCAGAGAATAGCATCGTTCAGACTTGGAATATTGGGAGAGAGCAATAAAAGAGTATTATTAAGGGGTGAAAATAATTCTGGTGGGGTCGTTGGGCAGATACAGATAGGACAGGGAGTATTAATTGACCAAGTTACTAAAAGAGTTGATACATTACTAGCAACAATTAAAGAGAAAAGACCACAAATAATTCCAACAGTGGTTGAAAAAATAAGAACATTCGAACCTGGTAAGAGGGTAACAGAATTAGTTGCTCCTCCTTCTGGGGCACAAGCTCCAACAACCCCAACAGCACCAACTAAAAAGTTCTTAAGAGGATAAAAAATATAAATGAGTGAACAACAAAGGATACGATTCATAAGTGAAAAACCCATATTAGCACAAACTTTTAGACAATTATATCTAGGAATACTTCCAAAAGACCTTCATAAGTGGGCATTTGATTGGGCAGAAGATTTAGGGACTATAGTAAGAAGTCGAAGTTTTATGGCTTACACAATTGTTCAACTATCATTATTTCTTGGATTAGGTAAGGCAATTAGACTAGCTGAAACACAAGGAACAATTTTATCCAAAATCTTTCAGACATTGGGGATAAAGTTATAAATTTTAATGTAATACATTTTTTCTATTTTAATGAGTATAGAGGTATCACAAGACCCAATAGCGTGGGCAAATATAATTGAACGTATATTATTTCAAGTTTTTTATCGTAATTTAGGTATGGTAAGTCTTCATGTTCCAATAAAAGTTGCAGTTCAAAGTATTGATTATTTGGTTAGGACTAAAGGATACGGTGATTGGAAATGGTTATTAACTAATAGAGCATTAGTATGGGAGAATGTTCCAATAGATAGTGTTATGAAAATTCATATTTATGTCTTCGGGTCAAAATTAAGGCAACAAAATACGGTTTTGGTGAGACAGGGTTTTTGGAGGCTTTGGTTCATAGAAACTGGTTTAAGACTATTTGATGAAACATTAGTGGGTAGAATAATTTCAAAAATATAAATGTAATACAGTGAATTCAAAAATATGAATGTTGAAGAACTTGAAAAGATTTTGTCTGAACACCCATTTCTTCCAAAACCAAAATATGTATTCATGGTTGAGGAAAGAGTAGTTGCTGAACTTGGGAATTTATTAGTTATCTTCAAAGGAGCAACTCCAAAAGAATTAAAAGATAGAATAGCATTAACACCAGATGCTAATGATGTTACAGTTGTTCATGAGTTATTACATTTGGTAGGTTTGGATGAAACAGGTGCATACTTATTAGCCCCAATTATAAGAAAAATAAGAACCATATTTCCACCAATGATTAAATCTGAAATCAAGTATAAAGAAATTGAAAGTCCTCATCCAAAAGTAAGAGTTTTTCAAAGAATTTAACTTTTTAAATGTAATACATTAAACATATTTTGATAAAGATGGCTGTATTTGAACAAGGTCCGATTTTGAGAAGAATAAGGGAACTTAGAGATAGAATTAGAGAAAGAATAGAAGAAATTAGGCAAAGGCTTAGGTCTAGAATTGGCAGATGAGTGTAGTAAATGAATTTTTACTATGGCTAAGTCTTAGACCTAGAATACTTAGTAAAGAAAATTTAAAAGGTGAACAGCAATTTATTGAACAAAAATTTAGGGAAGGTATAGCAAGAGCTATTGGCGTTCCTGTTGAACATATAAGAGAAGATATTACACAAAGATGGGCAAAGAATTGGATGAAAGCTTTTATAAAACCAGAGTTTTGGCATCTATACGGGCTAGATTAAATAAAGTTTTATTTGAATTTATTAAAGATAGACCCATATTTATGGAATTACTTGAAGGATACATTAAGGAAAACTCACCATTGATAAAAAATTATGCTAAACGTATAAGTGAAATTACAGGTCTTCCATACGAAACAGTAATAAATTCTCAACCTGTAAAAAATTACATTAAGAAGATACTAAATAACCAAGCTCCTTAGCAATTTCATTAAATGATTTCATAGCTTCATTTAATGACATATCTTCACCTTTCATTATTTTTTCTAATGCCTCTTTTTTAAGTAAAGTTTTTACAGTTAACTTAGGGTCGGACATTATAATTAGATACCATATCGCTAATCTTATAATATTAGAACGTCTTTTTGTTCCCAAAACCTTCATTAGTTCATTTAAAGCTTTGTCGGTATATATATCCAACCTAACGCTTACAATTCGTGCTTTAGGCAACCACCTATATTCTGAGCCCGACATGTTTTTTGATTTTTCTTATTTTTATTTCAACATAATCTCCTTCATCAATTTTCATGATTTCTCTTACATATCTTGGTATCCAAATCCTAAATTTTCTTTCAACCTTAGCTGGAAAAGTTACCCAATTTTCTTCTTCCTTACTATTCATCAATTTTTTATTACACATTATATCTTTAAATAGTTACGTGTAACACTAATGAACAATACACATTAATTTTTATCACTTTTAAAACAATATAAACTTGGTGATAGTATGAATTTAGACGATTTGAAGACATATTTGGAATACGCACAGAAAGCACCATCAATACTAAACAATGAAATATTCAATGCATTCGGTGTAAAAATAACAGAACTGGATGTTGTAAATGATGTTGTAGCAGAGGTAAAGAATTTCAGAATCTCAAATAGAGATTTACAGTTTAATGGTTTAGCAAGAGCACATGATTTAGGTATAATTGTTGGAGTTGCAGCTATGTTTAAAGATAAGACTAAGAAGAACTTAATGCCGATACAATACGCTAAAGATGATAACTTCATTGTAGAACCAATATACAGACCTCAGATATTCGGGCTGAATCAATTCCAAATCACAACTCCAGCTACAGTTCCAGCAACAGTAACATTACTTAAATATGACCAAACTACCACTCCAGCTTTAAATGTTGATAAAGAAATATTGATATTTACAGATATAGTTCTATTAGACCCAACACCAGCAGTAACAGAATTAAGAGTAATAGTTGATGGTGAAACACAAAAACCACTTAGCTTCAGAAAGGATATAAGTATAAGTGATTTACATATATATGAACTTCCATTCCCAGTTGTAGCAGATGTAGGTTTAGAAATTGATGCTAGAGCCGAAACTGCTAACGCCACAGTTAACTTCCTTCCAATAGGTCTACACATTGCAATTGTTCCATTAGTTAAAGGGTTATCATAAATATTAAGTGAATAGGAACATAACAAGAGGTAGATAAAATATGGTGTTATTTGTAACTAAGAAGTATCATACACATACACTCACAATGAATGCTCATACTCATGATTCTGTATCAACAGGAACAGGAACAACTGCTAATGCCTTAAACTCAGAAGAGGATTGAAAGTGAGGAATCATGCCTTTGTTCATAAGATAAAGATAGCCTTCTTAAACTCAGAAGAGGATTGAAAGAAATCAACGTCTAAAGAACCTAGCTTCGTAATGCTAGCTTAAACTCAGAAGAGGATTGAAAGTTCACCCCTAAAATAACGCCGTATTCTGCTAGTTCCGTTCTTAAACTCAGAAGAGGATTGAAAGATGAATTATGTAAAACAAAGCGTTGAAGAGATTGGTAAACTTAAACTCAGAAGAGGATTGAAAGAGTTCTTGTAATAGCTTGTCTTCCTCAATAAAAAGATTCTCTTAAACTCAGAAGAGGATTGAAAGTCTTACCTACCTCACTTTTCGAAGACATGGCTAAAAAACTTAAACTCAGAAGAGGATTGAAAGTTGGACGCAAAGAATGAAAGCTGACATAAGCTTCTCTTTTCTTAAACTCAGAAGAGGATTGAAAGCTTATGACCCATTATGTATTCTATAGTTTTTGGAATCTTAAACTCAGAAGAGGATTGAAAGTACATACTACTTATATAGTAATTTCCTCTATTACTCTTAAACTCAGAAGAGGATTGAAAGAGATCAATTTTATGAACATTCTTCACGTGAGCTTTTAGTCTTAAACTCAGAAGAGGATTGAAAGAATTATCTGCTACGTATAGTCTTGAAATAAGAAAAGAACTTAAACTCAGAAGAGGATTGAAAGGTTTGAGACTTGAACTTGAATAGTGTAATTTGTATTTGGCTTAAACTCAGAAGAGGATTGAAAGCATAAATATGCAGTCTATTGTTGTGAAGAATGTTTCTTAAACTCAGAAGAGGATTGAAAGTTATAATATTATATGCATGGTTATTATTGCAAAGCTTAACTTAAACTCAGAAGAGGATTGAAAGAGTGTTTTTAGCTCTGCTTCTGAAAGAACTTTGCCCTCACTTAAACTCAGAAGAGGATTGAAAGTGCTGGCCAAGCATTATTAGGTCAATCCGAAACTGGCTTAAACTCAGAAGAGGATTGAAAGTATAACTGCAGTGAAATCTTCACTTAGGAAGGTAGGAGATCTTAAACTCAGAAGAGGATTGAAAGCTAAAGAAGGAATGAAGAAAAGCATTATCATCTAAGCTTACTTAAACTCAGAAGAGGATTGAAAGATGGCTAAAGTGATATTCGTAATGTCTTCCAGCTCATCCTCTTAAACTCAGAAGAGGATTGAAAGTAAACAATCAGCCTGACTTTTGGTATTACCTAGCACTAACTTAAACTCAGAAGAGGATTGAAAGTAGTTTAATCGATGACCGTATTCTAAAAGAATTCGATCTTAAACTCAGAAGAGGATTGAAAGTAGAATATCGTTATACCTAAATAAAGAGGAGTATACTTAAACTCAGAAGAGGATTGAAAGATATTCACACACACGGCGCTATAAGAAATAATCTGTTCTTAAACTCAGAAGAGGATTGAAAGTTTAAAGCTTATGCCAGAATCTTCTCTACAAGAACCTTAAACTCAGAAGAGGATTGAAAGTAACGCCTTCAATCCTTTTTTCGAACTGGTCGCTTTTATATAGTGTGCTTAAACTCAGAAGAGGATTGAAAGACTACTTTCTGAGAAGTGCTTGGCATGTAATCATAAGCATACTTAAACTCAGAAGAGGATTGAAAGTACTTTGGATTAATTTGTATTGTTTAGAAACAACACTTACCTTAAACTCAGAAGAGGATTGAAAGGGCTAGAATAATAGAAACATACGATGCAATAAACGCAACCCTTAAACTCAGAAGAGGATTGAAAGTATCAGCTAATAACCACTCCATATATTTTTTAACCCCTTAAACTCAGAAGAGGATTGAAAGTGCGTCGTAATCAGGATAAAGAACTGGAATAAGAGAATCCTTAAACTCAGAAGAGGATTGAAAGATTAATTCAGAAACCAATTGCGCAATTTCTTCATCGCTCTTAAACTCAGAAGAGGATTGAAAGTTCCCAAAT
>Ga0081529_118025_pt1 | contig 15645 bp, 12 predicted proteins | sample EchGeymetagenome_FD_71012 | JGI IMG/M metagenome (GOLD analysis project Ga0081529, IMG submission 71012) | Ferrous microbial mat and aquatic microbial communities from Echinus Geyser, Yellowstone National Park, USA - transect B T=78-80 C v2... ...
TCTGTGTAGATTTAAGGATACCTCTTATTGAACATTTCCATCAATTCATCCTTGCATTTAAAGTATCCGTTAATTACTCTGTGAGACCATTTCTCATTTAACTCTGCCACTCTAAGATATATTATTTTCATAGCGGATTCCTCTGTTGGTAGTGAATCTATTGTCTTTATTCTCCTCCTTATCTCCTTGTTCATTATTTCTATAATGTTGCTGTGAATTGATTTTCTTTTGATTTTCTTATTGGTTTAGTGTAATGGAAATATGTGAATATATGTGAATAAATAGTTCAACTTCCTCTCTAAATTGTATACCTGTTTGGGATATTTCCCCTCCCAGATACTTTTGAATTCATTGAATCCCTTACTGGCCTCTTCTCTGTCCTCTGATAGGAATATTTGCTTAAGCTGTGAATCTATTATATCCACATCATATTCCCTTATTTCAGATTCAAAATTCCTTGATGCATGTATAGTGCATAATTGAAAATCTGCTCTTGGAAATACCTTTCTTATTTCTTCATCAAGTTTTGGAATACCATCAGCTATGAACAATAACGGTTCCCTGACACCTCTGTTGTATAGATAGTTATGTTTTATAGATATTTAATGACTTCATTGTAAGAGAGGTGTGATTCCTTTGAAGAAATATAGAATCCCAGTATCTCATATTCACCCGATTCTTTAATTCCCATGGCAAATATTATCGGTTCCTTTTCCACTGTATCCCTTCTGAGATAGAAGAATAAAGCGTCAAGGAATATTGCTATGTATCTTTTATCCAGAGGCCTGTTCTGGAATCTCTTCACCTCTTCAATTGTTATTTCAGTTATCCTGGATATGGAGGATCTTGAATACCTGTTCTGGAATATTGATTCAAGTATTTCTGACATCTTCCTGGTGGAAATTCCCTTTGAATATAGGGAGATAATTAACTCATCTATTCCTATGGACCTTGCATAGGGGTTAAATATTCCAGTTCTGGATTTACCTTCCCTGTCCCCTGGTACATTCATATCTTCAATTTCATATTTCAAATAACTTTGTTTTCATTGCTCTCCCATAATATACATTCTTTATACCGCCATGCTCATCAATGAAAACATCCCTCTCCGTTTTCATGAGGTTTTCAAGGTATTCCTTCACTGCATTCCTTGCAACTTCCATTATCCTTTTATCCATCTATTCCATATTCATTCGTACCTACTTTTGCTGTTCAGAAGAGGTATGTCTCCTGGTTCAAGAGATTTACTTCTCTTGTTCCAGGTGATTACACAAAATTCGTGACACTAAGTTTTATTTCAAGGCTTTTTATTCCATATTACCTTTTATTATTTAACTAACAAATTATTAATTGGCTTAAATTTATAAATCCCTATCGGGATTGCACGCATACAATCTATTCCCTAAGATTCAATGTTAATGGCCATAAGAAACCAATAAACAAAATTGTTCTATATCCTAAAATTAAAGTATTTGAGAACAGGAAATACAAATGACTAAAGGAGGAAATTGGTAAGATTTATCCGGCACAGCATATTCTTCAGACAAGTAATATAGTTTAGGATGCTTCTCATTGAATAGATAAACCATTTTAATTTATCTATTTCCACTTAATTATTCTAGTCAGGAATATATTAATAATTGTAATTTGTTAATATATTTCCATGCGTTTAATGTTGAAACTATATGCTAAAAATGACCAAATCGACGTTTCAAAAGATTATCACAAACTTCAAGGGGTTGTTTATAAGCTAATTAAAAATAGTAACCAGGATTATATTCATAATAAATATGGATATAAATTCTTTTGTTTTTCTAATATTTTCCCTCCTGGAGATATGAAAACAGGTGATATGCGAAACTTTATAATTTCATCTCCAGATGAAAATTTGATTAATTCTCTGGCAGATTATGTTTCTAAATTAGTAAATACAGAGTTGAATTTTGGAGATTCATCATTTATAATTAAGGATTTTCAAACTTTTGAACTAAAACTTCCAAAAAGAAATATTGTTTTAACTACGGCTACTCCAATCATTATAAGAATACCAGAAAATAAATACGATAATTATGGAATACCAGAAGACAAAAGGATGAGACGTTTTCTTTATTGGAGACAGGACATCGAATTTACAGCATTTTTAAAACAACTCACTGAAAATATAATTAAAAAATACAATGATTTTTATGGAACTAAGATCATGAACTACGACCTTTTTGAACAATTTCAATTTAGGCAAGAGATACATTTAAGAATCATAATACACGGGAAAAGTTATGGTGTAGTTGCTAGCCTCTGGGATTTTATATGGAGTACTATGGACAATATGCAAAGGCAACTAATTCAGTTTGGTTTAGAAACTGGTTTTGGAGAAAGAAACAGCATGGGTTTTGGCTTTGTAAATTTAAAGTCATTTATGGATTAATTTTAAATATATTTTAATGATTTAATCATTATCTTCCCATCATCAACATATTTCGTTATAAATAAAAATATGAATAATAAAAGTTATCAACTAATTAAATGAAAAATGTACGCATTTACTTTATTAATATATAGAAAGATACAAACATTAAAACACTCGGTAAAGAAAAGGCAAATTTGGATAATATAATTTGAGACTTTTTGATAATTAAAAAATCCTACGTCGGGAATCTTTAAATAAGTAATACATTATGCTTAAATTAAAATGTAGTAGGATTGAAATAGCAACAAAAAAAAAGGTGACTCTAAGACACCTGCAGGTGAAATGGACAGGGGCGAGAAAAAATAACAGTAATATAGATATAAAAAAGTAACAGATATTGGTTTAGGGCGAGGGAGTGCCCGTTAAAGTAACTGTAATAAAAGGTTCTTGTTCAAAAAGTATTAAAATGAATGCTGATTATTCAAAGTGCTCTTTTATAAACGATGGAATAAATAGCTTGGATTAAAAACTTGAAATGTACTCAAAACAAACCTTTCATATCACATTTAATCAAATTAAGAAATGAAAATACGCGTCTGGTATCATTAGCAAAAGAGAAGATCAAACAAATATGGGTGCATAAAAGATCAAAGCATATCTTGGAGATAAAATAAAAATGAGCCAATAATGAATTCATGAGATCTTAGTAAAAATTACCTCATCAGTCCAGGGAAGAAAACGAGACGAAGATAGAGACAGCTTGTAATGAACCAATACAATTGCCTATGGCAAATTGACATCACATAATTGTGGTATGGTTATCCATTTCTTGTGAACATCATATGTGATCACACTCGCTTTGCATTCACCTCTCCTGTAATAAAGAATGCGAGTAAATGCTCTATTCCTGAGATTCTCAAAAAGGCAATATGTATATTCTAAAAAAACAGACAAATTCTCACCGAAGACAGCTTTAATTACTTTGCAGATAAAGGTTGAGACTCTAAGTTTGATGCATTCTATTGCTCATTAGAAATCTATAATATCTTTGCAGGTTTAAGTAAGCTGAATATAATAGATAATGATAGATAAGATAGAAAGATGGAAAAGAACGGTAAAAATAAATTTGCAAGGAAAATTTAGAGATTTTGATAAATTTAAGACCGCATTATTGAATTATGTAGCAGAGTATAACTCAAAAAGTCCATACTGGGGGTCAGGGCTAATTACATTTGTTGCACTGTACTCGGTAGACCTTAAATCACCTGAGTTATTCTCTCCTTTTGCAAGTTTACACAAAATCCCTGATAATACAGAAACATCTGAGGATTGAAAATCTTTATATATAGATATTATATTTTTATGTAAATGAATTCAATTGACCAGAAAGAGATCCATGATCACATTGACTTTACTGGCAACTGGTTTATTGATATTGGTATACTCGGATTCATAAATTTAATGGAAGAGGTTTATGGGTTGGACTTGGAAAGTATAAGAGTAAATCAAATTGATAAAAAAGATTTCTTTTATGCATATTTTGTTTACTATATCAAAAAAACTGCTTTTGAGTGGATTGATCGTCAAAAACTATCAAAGGTTACCGAGGACAAAAAATCCAGTTTTGAAGAAACGAAGAAAAATGTACTCAGTGAAATTGAAAAAGTTGTTAAAAATAGAACAACAACATATGACGATGATGTTAAAGATAAAATTTTAGACATTAATAGCACAATAAAAAATATAGTAAAAGAAAAATTTAAAAAATATGAAAATGATCTTAAAAAATCTTTTTCTAATAATAAAAAAACAATATTACAAAAAATTGATGAAACTGGAATAATAATAAATGAGCCTTTTTTTCAAAACTTGAATTTTTTGAATCCAACCACAAACAAAAAAGGGAATGAAACTAAAGTTTTAAATGCGTTTGAGAAAATGATTTTTAACAATGAGATTAAAAGTAAATTAACAAAAGATGCCGTGGATAAAACAATATCAAAATATTTATTTTCTGAGGAAGAATTTCCAAACATTCCATATTGTAAGATATCAACATTAAATGATGTGGATAAATTAACAAACAGAACAACCATACTTTTTCTACTTTCATTTCCTATACCCTTCAATAGTGTGTACGATAGAAACATTGTATTCTATACAAATAATCTAGAAAGTTGTTATCACATTAACAAGAATATAAAAATCAGAATTCAAAAAGTTAAAGATGAGAATCCAGATACAATATTTAAAGTGACTTGGCAGAGTATAGTTGACTATATAACTGAACAAAAAAGTACTTTTTCGCTTGAAAACATGTATCTTATAGAATATGAAACTATCCAACAACAAAATTTAATTGGTGTAGAGTATATTAGCATCCCTAAGCTTCAAGCTTCAATACTACTTGATGACAAAATTAGAGAAGCACTTAATACGAGAATCCAGTGTAAAAGCGCAAATGAGGGAGGTGGCAAGTGCTGGCTTATAGAAGAGTTTATCAAGGGAAAAAGTCTATATTCAATAATTCTGAATCACATAAATCTAATTTTGACAGGTGTTGATCACTTAAATTGGGCTCCATGTTTATATGGATTGTTGGTTGATGCGCATATTGCCGACTTTCGTGGGAAAAATAAAACCCTATTTTCAGACAACTTTTTTGATAACTACAGGGCATTAGTTAAAGAAATAAAGGATGAAGTCAGTATTACTACATTTTCTTCTAGTCTTATTAGCAAGATTTCCGATGATGTAGATACGAAAAGGAGGGTTGCAAGAGATTTGTACAGTGCTCTCTGTGGTAAAGATAAAAACATGTTTTTAAACATCCTTCTTAAAAATGTAAATGAAAATAAGGAATTATCTTCCAATCGTAATTTTTACAACTGGATTTTAGAGAAAATCATTTCAAATGAAACATCATTTGAAATGTATGGTCTAATTCTAATCATGAACTTATTACGGAGGGAAAAAAATGAATGAAAAAAATATATACTACTGGCAGAAAGTGGTTGGCGATCGTCCCATAAGTATGGACTTAGAGGATATCAGAAAGGCAGTATCTGAAGGATTTAAGAGCGAGTCTACCAATTACAAACAAAAATTGGTTTATAATTTATTGGAAACAATAAGAAATAATGACCAGAAAGAATTCTTTTATATTCTGTTGAAGGCTATTAATAAACCCAAAAAAGATTATACTTTATTATTGGAGCAGCTAAATAAGAGCTATGATGTTATGCCGGAAGAGGCATTTACTAATTTCGCATACACGGTCCTTATTGGAATAATGGCGACATATGATAGAGGTGAAAAAAATGAATGACCAAATTATAAACAGGAATGAAAATGGATATGAAAATTCGGCTCTCCAAAATGCTCTAAGAAAGTATATTGTGCTGGACATAGTATTCTATGGAAGTTCATTGAACTACGACCAGGGAGCTGGGAATTATCAAGAATTGAAGAAAATAACAAAATGGGATGGAAAACAATATATTCTAGTCAGTAGGTACGCGCTGCGTTACAGTATACTCCACTGGGCAAATAAGATGTTCCCGGAATGGAAACTAGCTGGAAATGATGTTCTTATTGCAGAATCACAGGGCGTTGCAAGATTACGAACACCTGAGGAATTGAACGGCCAGAGTTTTAAGAGTGTTTTCGAAACATATCCGGAGTTTGATTTGTTCGGGTTTATGACCGCACCCAAAGGTAAAGAAAAGGCACCTTTAACGCGTGTTTCACCGGTAAAAATTTCTCATGCGATATCGATGACACCTTATAGTTATGATTCTCACTTCACTGCAAACTTAGACTTAATGAAACGAGCTGGTGGGGTAGGCAGTAACCCGGTTACCATAGAAGAAAAAAAGGATTTTTATGCCTACAATATCGTGATAGATGTAGATAGAATAGGTAAATACACGGAAGATGAGCATGGAGATAAGGCAATTGGAGATATCAATGTTTCCGATAAGCGTGAGATTAGGATAAAACAACTGGTGGAAACATTGTTATCCTTGAAGCGAGAAATAAAGGGCAGAATGGAAGACCTATCGCCATGGTTAGTTATATGTGGATTATACACTGATGGAAGATATGAGACATACCTTGATAAAATAGAGCTGGCAAAGTCTCATGTATATAAAATTATCACAAAAGAGAGGACTACACAAGATTCAGAGGGAAAAACAGTTAAAGAAGTGGAACACGAAACTGTTGAAAGAAGCGCACCTAAATTTGTAATAGATATAGATACGAATGTGCCAAAGCTAGTTGAGACAAAAGAAGATATCATAAAAAAGATTGAGAATTTCTTGCATAATAACGAAGGATCAGAAGTAATAGTTTATAAGCGAAATTCTGTCGAAATTGAACCACAACTGAAATCCATAGAAAATAAAGACGATAACTAATACGGAACATTATAATGAACCGAATCGAAATAAACATTGCTTTAAATTTAGGTGATGGAGATGTCTGAGAGGACAATTGTTCTTGAACTATTTCAACCTTATGCTCAATATAGAAATCCATTTACTTTTTATTATGCTCAGACATATCCATTACCTCCTAAAACTACAATAATTGGTATGCTACAAAATGCGTGTAATGACTGGTACGGAAATAGATATGGTATGGAAAAGTGGTGGAACTTAAAAGTGAGTGTACATGGAGGATTTGAAAGTGTATTCTGGAATTACCAGAGTCTTATCAAAGGAGATGTAGAACTGAAAAATGATGGAAAATTATGGAACCAAGAACTGCCTCTCTACAGCAATGGCATAAAATCCCAGCGTACACCAGTTTATCAGCAAGAACTTTTTAACGGGCATCTATACATCTTCATTAAAGGTGAAGACAATCTAATCGAAATAATAAAAGAATCGTTGGAACATCCTCTTAAGGTTTTATACCTTGGAAGGAGCGAGGATGTTGTTTTTATAAAAGATATAAAAGAAATTACGCCACTGCAGAAAATTAATGTGGAAGGAGACATTAAATTGAAGTATCCAACATATATATTGGCGGAAAAGTTGCCAATTTCCAACATTAAATACCCAGTATATTCAATACCTTTAACGGTTCATTTCAAGAGGCAGGGACAGTTTGTCAAACATAAATCTGAAATAACGAAAGAATCTGAAAGAATTGTCGATTTTAAGGAGGTGATTTATTCAGGATACGACTACAACATTATTCTCAGAGAGGATGTAAGTATTGAGAGCGAATTCTATGAGTTGGACGGTAAAATGGTAATAATTGTCGAAGGAGGATGGCTATGATGGATATTTCAGAATGTCTTAGGGCAAAATCTAAAGATAATGAGAATTTTTTATTACGAGACCATTTAAAGGAAACAGTAAAGCGCGCAATTTCACTTAGAGAATTCGTAAAATATAATAAAGAGGCCATAGACTACGAAAAATTTGACCAGAAATTTTTTAAAAATCTTATAATTGCTTCTTTTCTCCATGATCTGGGGAAAATAGATTGGGAATTTCAGTTGAAACTTTTTGATAAAAATGAGAAAGAATATGACTCAAAAAATAGACAATACAAAAGTGAAGAGTTAAGAACAATTGCAGAATTTTTTACAAATAGATATAAAGACATTGAAATAAAAGACCATGAAGTCATTTCTATTTTATACTCACTATTATTCTTAGGCAATGATGATGATGCCAAAAAAATAAGAACCGCTATCTTATTACATCATTACAATGAGTTCTATGTAAATAAAAAAATAAATATGCGAAATATTTTAGACGATTATCCAGACCTAGTTAAATACATTGAATTTTTAATAGAAAAGGAAAAAGATATCAGAGCTTTACTTGAAAAGATATTAGACAGTATAGCGAATGATTTGAAAGACGATGATCTGAATCAAATTTTAGTGGAACTCAAGAAAAACATAGATTTTGATAGAATTCGAAACCTCAAAGGTTGTATTAAGAATGGTTATGGCGTATCTAATAATCTCAAAATGTTTGACATTCCAGACAAAGAGAATGAAAACTTCTATGATTTCTTTGTTTTCTTGGGCTGTCTGCGAAGATGCGATTATTCGGCGAGTGGGGATATCAAAATCGAAAGTGCAAAAAAGCTTGCAGATGAGGTATATAATGACCTTAATGACCGTATTAAACAAAAAATTCAGCCTACAGAAGAACTCTGGCAGGAAAAAATACTAACAGAAAACAACGCGAAGAATCTCGTCCTTATTGCGCCAACAGGTTCTGGCAAAACAGAATTTGCGTTGCTTTGGGCAAAGAACAGAGGAAAAAAGCTTGTATATACAATTCCCCTAAGAGCTGCTTTAAACGATTTATATGAAAGATTTGGTGGCAAAGATAGTCTAAATAAGGGATACTTTTACGATGTGGGCAATAATATCCTGGGAATACTTCATTCAACTTCTTTTCTTGAGTATCTGAAAGAAGAAAAAGATGGAAAACGGCTCGACGTTGAAGAAAAACAGACAACTGCACAATTATTTTCTTCAGCAATCACCTTGACCACTCCAGATCAAGTTTTTCTTTCCTCTCTGAAATACTATGGGTTTGATAAACTTCTTAGTATTTACCCGCTTTCGTCAATCGTGATCGATGAGATACAGGCATATAACCCAGAGATGGCAGCAGTAATAATAAATACAATGAAAATTATCAAGAAATTAGGCGGGAACATACTTGTGATTACTGCAACATTCCCACCATACTTTGAAGAATTCATCAATGAAAAAGAGGATTTTAAAATTATAGACCTAAAAGATTATCCAAACAAATCTGATTTTAAAAACTATAATTTAATGCGTCATAGAATAGAGGTAATAGAGCAAAAACTCTTTGAAGTACCGGAAAAAAATAAAAAGAATCTTGAGGAGAACGAAGAATCGGCAGAAAACATCCATGAAAAAGAAAAGGGAGATGCTATCTTCCAGGTTATTGGTGCAAAAGAAGTGATAGATATAATCAACGAAAATCAGAACAAGAATATCCTAATTATTGTAAACAATGTAGGAAAAGCCATTCAACTTTTTAAGCTATTAGAAAATAACAACGAGATTAAAGAAAGAGTTAAAATAAAAGATGGAAATGAAGAGTTCAATCTTCTTCTACATTCCAGACTTATCGAAAAAGAAAAAGCTAGGAGAATAGAAGCAGTAAAAAGAGCACTAAATAATAAAAAGAATGGAATGGTACTGGTATCGACCCAGATTGTTGAGGCCAGTGTTGATATAGATTTTGATATTTTAATTACCGAAATATCACCTATAGATAGCCAGATACAGAGATGGGGAAGAATTTATAGGAACAGGGAGAATGATAATAACGAAGAGAAACCAAATATTTATGTCTTTGCGGGTATTGATAGGGGTACAAAAGCAATATACGACACCAGTGTAATTGAGGAAACTGTCGTGAAATTAAAGGACAAGATTAACGATTCTTTGAACTATGAAGATGAGAGAGAATTAATAGAATCTGTATTTAATGAAGAAATAAACGGTAAAACATTGAAAGAAGAATATGTTGAAGAAATAAAAAAGAATCTAGAATGGCTTCAGTATTATTCTACAGAAAAGAGGGGAGAGGCCCAAAGAGTGTTTAGAAAAATAGCTGGTGTTCAAGTAGTTTTGCCTGCACTTATGAAAGCGAGCGATGATCCTGTAGAGAAAAAATTAGGACAGATTCTAGAAGAAAGAGGTATGTTTTCAAACCTTTCTTGGAAAATAATTTGTGAGAATATTAACCAAGATCTAAAACCAAACACTCCTGTTGATTTCTGGCACATCCTAAAAATCATATACGAATATTCCTGTAGTGTGCCATTCTATTATTTTGAGAAGAGAACGCTTTATGGAGGTACATCTTTTAAGGGATTCTTTATTATGTCTCTCAAGGATGATGAAATAGAAGATGTGAAAAAATACGGAAACATCAAGTTGAAAGAACTGGAACAACTACAAATTGAAGAAAGTATCTTGTCATAAGTGAGGAGCGGATATCCATGACGGAATTGCCTTCTGAAGTGTATTTAACGGGAACTCAGATCAACTATTACCTTATATGTCCTACTAAACTCTGGCTCTTCACGCATCACATCACGATGGAAGATGAGTCAGAGGAAGTTCAGATTGGGAAATACATCCATGAAACTTCATATGCCAGGGAAAAGAAAAATATAATAATTGATGACAAAATTGCTTTAGATATTGTGAGACAGGGTGATAAGCTTGTTATTTGTGAAGTCAAAAAATCGATGAAGTTGGAGAAAGCGCACCTCTATCAGCTGTATTACTATCTTTATTACCTGCACAAAATAAAGGGCATCGAAGAAGTGGAAGGCCTATTACTGTACCCAGAACAGCGGACAAGAAAAAAGATAGAGCTGACAGAGGCGATAACACATGAACTCGAGATAATGCTTTCCGAAATAAATAGGATAATCAAAAGCCCGCAGATGCCGAAGCCAGTGAGGAAATCGTATTGCAAATCTTGTGCCTACTTTGAGTTTTGCTTGGTGTGAAAATGAAGACAAATTACTATATCTTGAAGAACGGCAAACTCATAAGGAAGGAGAACACAGTTTACTTCATCTATGCAAAGGATGAACCAAACGAGACCAAAGATACCTTTATCTCAGAAGTGGATGGTGAGGAAACACCAGTAGAAACTGAAGATGTATCAGATAAACCAGAATATGAAAAAAGAATTCTGCCCATTGAGCAGATCGGCGCAATATTTGCATATGGCAGAGTTTCAATAACCTCTGGTGTGATCTCATTTCTCAGTAAGTACAAGATTCCTGTGCATTTCTTTGGATACTATGGCCATTACGAATCTACACTTATGCCATCTGAATCTTTGCTATCGGGCGAGATGCATATAAAACAGGCAGAGTTTTATCTCAATCCTGACAAACGGCTATTTCTTGCAAGGAAAATCATAGAAGGTGCTGCAAAAAACATACTTAAAAACTTGGAGTATTACCAGAATGAGGGGAAAGATCTCAATCTAGAAATCAATTCAATAAAAAATAATCTAGCCAACCTTGATAAATACTCTGATGTGAGCCAGTTAATGGCAATTGAAGGGTCTATTAGAAATCAATATTATAACGCATTTCAAAAGATTCTGAAAGATACCTTTCAATTTGAAGGTAGGACAAAGCATCCGCCAGACAATCCAATAAATGCAATGATAAGTTTCGGAAATTCGTTGCTTTACACTTCGACGATTAATGCAATTTATCACACTCAGTTAGACCAGACAATATCGTTTCTTCATGAACCTTCAGAAAGAAGATTTTCATTGTCTTTAGATATTTCTGAAATATTCAAACCCTTGATTGTCGATAGAACTATTTTTAAGCTTGTTAACAAGGATATGATTACAGAAAATGATTTTATAAAAGAATTAAACTATTGTTTGCTTAATAAATCTGGTAAGGAAAAATTTATTAGGGATTTTGAAGAAAGATTAAGAACTACGATAAAACATAGGGAATTAGGGAGAAATGTAACTTATGAACGCTTAATATATCTTGAGTGCCTTAAAATCAGCAAACACATCCTTGGAACAAAAGAATACAATCCATTTGTTATCTGGTGGTAAACATGTATATTATAATTGTGTATGATGTCTCTGTAGAGAGGGTCTCAAAAGTTTGCAATTTTTTAAGGAGTTATCTTTCTTGGGTACAAAATTCCGTTTTTGAAGGTGAGGTTACAGACTCCCAATTAATGCGTATTGAAAATGGGCTTAAAAATATCATTGATGAAAATATAGATAGTATCAGAATTTACATTATGAGAATAAAAGATGTTATGAATGTTAAAACACTTGGTAAAGAAAAGGCAAACTTGGATAATATAATTTAAACCTTTTTTGATAATTAAAAAAAGACTTATGTCGGGAATCTTTAAATAAGCAATACATTATTATACATCCCCGACATAAAGCATTGTGATTTTGCGCTTAAACCCCTAAAAAATGCAAAAATAAGCCTTGTTTAAATTGGACTAAGGTAGGATTGAAATTTCGATAGGTTATGGGATTACAAATATCAAGGTGGGTTTAAATTGGACTAAGGTAGGATTGAAATACAGTATGGGGGGTTTATGGGTATTATAATTATTCAAGTTTAAATTGGACTAAGGTAGGATTGAAATACAGTATGGGGGGTTTATGGGTATTATAATTATTCAAGTTTAAATTGGACTAAGGTAGGATTGAAATGACCTATAAATAGCGAGATATCGAACATTACATTTTAGGTTTAAATTGGACTAAGGTAGGATTGAAATATTTCAGCCTGCCTATAATCTCGTTGTGAATGATAATTGTTTAAATTGGACTAAGGTAGGATTGAAATTTTCCATACTGTGTAATGCTATCATACTCTTCATAAGGTTTAAATTGGACTAAGGTAGGATTGAAATATTGAAAATGCACTAAAAAGAACAAAAGGTAAATTACTGTTTAAATTGGACTAAGGTAGGATTGAAATATTTGATTTTTCTTGTAAAACAACTTTACAGTTCCCTGTTTAAATTGGACTAAGGTAGGATTGAAATGAAATTATATCCTCAAAGAAGACCAGGTCCTCATTTGCAAGTTTAAATTGGACTAAGGTAGGATTGAAATCTTCATAGAGGCGCATCAAGAAAGGGGTTTAGCAAGTTTAAATTGGACTAAGGTAGGATTGAAATATATTCAACGACAGGGACCTTTGTAATCACTTTTTTAGTGTTTAAATTGGACTAAGGTAGGATTGAAATTCTACTATAATATTATCATTAATTAATATAGAATTTGGTTTAAATTGGACTAAGGTAGGATTGAAATTATGGATCATATCCATTAGCAAGCCAAAAATACCCGTTTAAATTGGACTAAGGTAGGATTGAAATTTTGAAAATATGGAGGATTATATTGCCTATAAGGAAGTTTAAATTGGACTAAGGTAGGATTGAAATCTCGGATATAAATTCATCATCTCTGAACACTTCAACAGTTTAAATTGGACTAAGGTAGGATTGAAATTATTCTATTAATCCGGGAAGTGTAGTAAGTATGTCATGGTTTAAATTGGACTAAGGTAGGATTGAAATTAATTATAATTTAAATAATTATTAAATTCAATTAAGAGTTTAAATTGGACTAAGGTAGGATTGAAATTTAACATACTGAACTAAATAATCGTCAGCATTTATTTCGGTTTAAATTGGACTAAGGTAGGATTGAAATTAAAATAGTTTATTTTTTATTTTTAAAGGAAAATATTCGTTTAAATTGGACTAAGGTAGGATTGAAATGAATATGCATTTAATGAAGCAAAAAGCAATTTAGCTTCAAGTTTAAATTGGACTAAGGTAGGATTGAAATGACTACTCTTTAGATAAAATACTTCAATCAAAGATAGGTTTAAATTGGACTAAGGTAGGATTGAAATTTTATGGCTGAAATAAGCGGTCTTCATGAAAAATATGGTTTAAATTGGACTAAGGTAGGATTGAAATTATTACAGTTGGGTACCATTTGACCCACAATTATACTGTTTAAATTGGACTAAGGTAGGATTGAAATGTCAGGGCAATTGATAAGAGATTAATATTTTTAAATAATGCTAGTTTAAATTGGACTAAGGTAGGATTGAAATGAAAAAGTATATTTATTGGATATGGGAAAATTGAAAAGTTTAAATTGGACTAAGGTAGGATTGAAATCGATATTGGGCGAATGGATAACTGAAAATTTCGATAAGTTTAAATTGGACTAAGGTAGGATTGAAATTCACCTTCCCTATCTCCTCGTAGACCCTCGGCTCTATTGTTTAAATTGGACTAAGGTAGGATTGAAATTGAAGGCGTTATATTTGATGCAGAATAAATTATAGTTTAAATTGGACTAAGGTAGGATTGAAATCTTCGAGCTTCTCTAAATCCCAATCTATCCTCTCAGTTTAAATTGGACTAAGGTAGGATTGAAATGCATATGCTTTTAATGAAGCTAAAAATAACTTATCTTGTTTAAATTGGACTAAGGTAGGATTGAAATTCATATACCGTGAACCCAGGGGGAACGGACTGGAGGAGTTTAAATTGGACTAAGGTAGGATTGAAATATTAACATATTGTTTCCGGTCATTTTCTATATGATTGTTTAAATTGGACTAAGGTAGGATTGAAATTTTTAATGAAATAATATTTAATTCTGTGATTTCTTTTGTTTAAATTGGACTAAGGTAGGATTGAAATGTTCTTTCTATAACAATTGGGAATCAAAATAATAGTAGTTTAAATTGGACTAAGGTAGGATTGAAATCTCAATATAACAAATTTGAAAGCCTTAATAAATGCGTGTTTAAATTGGACTAAGGTAGGATTGAAATTTGTTAATTGGGGTTTTAATTATAAAGGTGAAAAAATAAGTTTAAATTGGACTAAGGTAGGATTGAAATATGTAGTGTTCGATATCTACACAAAAGGTATGGAAGCATAGTTTAAATTGGACTAAGGTAGGATTGAAATTTGGCTGATTTTCGTACGAATATTTTGCTTACTAAATCAGTTTAAATTGGACTAAGGTAGGATTGAAATCAGTTTGTAGTTCTGAAAACTACGGAATTATTAGTTGTTTAAATTGGACTAAGGTAGGATTGAAATGTCTTATGCCCTTTATATGTTAATAAAATTAAAGGATTGTTTAAATTGGACTAAGGTAGGATTGAAATGTCAAAGTCAGGAAAATTGCTGATAAACCGAAAATAGTTTAAATTGGACTAAGGTAGGATTGAAATGAAGCCCTGCTACAAGGAATCCCCTTGCGTACAAGTTTAAATTGGACTAAGGTAGGATTGAAATAAAATTATCGTAAAAATAAGGGGAATTGCAAGTTGAGTTTAAATTGGACTAAGGTAGGATTGAAATGATTTAGTACTGGCAACTGGTGCGCAAGTAGTAGAAATAGTTTAAATTGGACTAAGGTAGGATTGAAATATAAGAATGATTGAGGGAATAATACAAAGAAAATTTGTTTAAATTGGACTAAGGTAGGATTGAAATCTGCCTGACATTCCTATTATTGTTGCTTTATCAGGTTGTTTAAATTGGACTAAGGTAGGATTGAAATTCTAATACAACTGAACTTTTCACACCAAAAAATGGAGGGATAAGTTACCAATATATAAGAAATATATTAAGGCGAATCTGGAACAAGGCC
>Ga0081529_122839_pt1 | contig 15620 bp, 11 predicted proteins | sample EchGeymetagenome_FD_71012 | JGI IMG/M metagenome (GOLD analysis project Ga0081529, IMG submission 71012) | Ferrous microbial mat and aquatic microbial communities from Echinus Geyser, Yellowstone National Park, USA - transect B T=78-80 C v2... ...
CTTGCCTAAATACAGGCTTCCTACCCATAAGTAATACTCGTTATACAAATATAAATAGCTTAACGACGACACTATCACCACACTCATTTCTTCTGGAGTTTCTTGACCTAAAATTGTGACCGCGTGTAAACCGGCTGTAAAAGCTAAGCTCTCCCAATTCTTACTTTTACTCATAGAAAGTTCTCTTATTTTTTCTATACATCTGATCCATAAAGTCTTGGAGTATAAAAGGGGTAAAGAGTAGACCTTAATATGCTTTACATCTTCTATTAAATCATATTTTATTAATTTTAGTGTTGCGAAATTCTCTTCTGGTAGTCCAGCATAGGATTTAAGAGACACTATTAGCATTAATATGCCTAGCGTTTTTAAAATTGATTTAATATCATCATGAAAACTAATTATACTCAGAATAGATTCTATATTTCTTTTCTTTAAAATTCTTCTTATAAATATCTCATTAGATAAGTTATTTCCTTCATAGTAATACCACTTATATAATTCTCTAACAACACTGTAATAATTTTCAATTCCTTCAATCATAACTTTATCTTCAATAATTTCCTTAATTAATCTATTTGGTTTTTTATTGAAAAATTTTGCTAGTTCTTCTAGATATTTATAAATTTTAGGATTTATCCATACGGATACTGAGGGCATGAGTTATTTATTAATCCTATATTTTTATAGTTTACTTTAAATGCAAAAGATAATATATAAATCTCCTTAATAGTTAAAAATGAATCATTTTAGGTCGAATACTTAGACGTAATCTATATAAATACCCTCGTATTATTTGCCTGAAAATTGTTTAGATTATCGTCGTAATAAAAGGATAGTGCAGTTAATGTATAGCGATTTTTCTTAATATGTTCGTTAATACTGTTTAAGCCAAAGGGTCTTATTATTTTATACACAATCTTTAAATTCTCATAATACAAACTTTCTCTACATGAAGTTAAAGGAAATTATTCAGAGTAGAGATCCACTAACCATTAATTATAATTACAAAATTAAGGATGCGTTGGAGTTAATGAGAAAGGGTAACACTAATTTTCTTTTAGTTGTTAACGATAAAAATGAAATCGTTGGTATAGTAACACAGAGGGTTATAACTAGAGCTTTAGGAGGCAATGCTAATTTAGATACGAAAATCGCAGATATTATGATAAAAACTGTAATTACTGTAAGTGGAAATGAGGAATTATTAGACGTTTTCATACTAATGGCCAAAAATAACGTTAATCATCTAGTAGTAACTGATCCCAAAGGGAAGGCTGTAGGAGTGGTATCGTTGAGAGATGTATTATACGCTATTCAAAGAGAGTGTGAGGTTGAATAATCTTTTTCTTACTAAATAGTATTGCTTCAATAGAAAAACTTTAGTTGTGATCTTAAATTATATTTATTGGAAAATTAGTATAATAACTTTTTATTATAAAAAGATTTATTAGTAACCATTACTATACTATATCTATGAAAGTAATAGTAGTACACGAATGGGAAGATAGTCAAAAAGACGCCGTAAATAATTTCTTCAATCAATTAGTAAACATGGCTAGAAGTAAAAAATTACCTAAGGGAATGAAATTGGAAAAGATAAGTATCTCGCAGGAGAGTAAGACTGCCATATGCGAGTGGGATGTGGATAATATGGACTTACTAGTACAAGCAGCTAAGCAATTTAACATAACTTGGAAAATAAAACCCTTCACACCTCAAGTTTTGTACGAGCATAAAGGTATATTCTAATTTTTTAATTTACATAATTTTTTTTTACTTTTCAATACAAAGGTTTAAATACTATGATGTCGAATATATTGTATGGTAAAACGTGTTTTATTAAAATGTGAATTATGTGTGCAGGTATTTGCTAGTAATTCTTTATATTATCAACATAAGGTTCTTCAACATTCCGATTATAAACCGATTGTAAAGGAAGATGGATATGAATGTCCTATATGTCACGAAAAAAGAAAAAGATTAGAACCCATGTTAACGCATATGGGCTTACAACACCTAATTAACAACCCAATAAGGATTGAAATTGTACAGTAAGATGGGTAATGTACTTTAAAATTATTGCACCTAATCTATTAGTCTCCCTATTTTTATTTTAGAGAGGGTAAGTAATCATATGATAAAAGTTAAGAGAGTTTACGATCCTTTAGAAAAGGATGATGGAATTAGGATTTTAGTAGACAGATTATGGCCTAGAGGTGTTAAGAAGGATCAAGTAGACGTTTGGCTTAAGGACATAGCACCTAGTGATGAACTAAGGAAATGGTATAATCACGATCCTAACAAATGGGAGGAGTTTAAAATGAAATACTTTGAAGAACTCAGTAGAAATCATAAGGTTGAAATACTCTTACAGTTAATTGAAAATGAGAATAATGCAACCTTACTTTTTGCCTCAAAATCTCCATATAATAACGCGGTTGCATTAAAAGAGTATTTAGATAAGGTATTAAAGGTTTGATCGATATATTATAGATTATGGGTTGACCACCCTTTGAAGTAACTTTACTAATATAGGATCACCTTTGAGGAGTAATAAAAATAATTCCAATAACGAGACTTAAAGCAAGAGTGGAAGAAATTAAGTTAGGAGAACAAACTACGGGAAAAATATACGGACCTGCCGGTTTTTGCTTATAAATTTAAGCGAATACATAAAATTTACTTTATTATTTAGTAAATTTTTTAAAATATTTCGGATAAAAATTTACAGTAAGATAATATTTTTTTATACAAAATTCATTAGAATGCATAATTAAAATAAGACTTATTAAAAATTATCAAAGGAGGTTTTAAATTTGACAAAAGAAAGTAAAATAAAAGATGAAATAGCAGAAATTTTAAAAAATATATTAAAAGATGAGTCATTTAAAATAGATGATAGCCCTAAAAAATTAGAAGTTGGTACTGAAAAAAGTGTTAGATACTTGATAGATGAAAAACCATCTACAAGAGGTGAAAATGCTTTCAATGTAGATATTTTAATTTCTTTAAAAAACACTGAAAATAAAAAAAATGATGACAAAATACCAAAAGATGATGAAATGCCTTTTGTGGTAATAGAAATAAAAGGTTCCAAAAAAATAACAACTGATGAGATTATTACTTATTCAGGAAAAGCAGAACGACATAAGAGAGTATATCCTTGGTTAAGATATGGCATAATATGGAATTCTACATTAGAATCTAATATTCCTTTTAGATTTTTTAAAAATAATGAAAATTTAGATTTTGCATATAATATTAATGAGATTAGCAAAAATAAGATGAATGATAGAATTAAAAAATTCTACAATGAAATATTAAAAGATCAAGTTGAAATTGCAATAAAATTGTATGAAATATTCAAGAAAGGAAGCAAGGATATAGAAATTTATAGTTCATTAATAAGAATAAAATAAATTTACTCGAGTTTAAGTTAATTTAATTATTATTACTAAATAAAAATTAAAAGTCAGTGTTTCATTATATTTAAAATAAAAAGGATTTGATTAAATAATTTTTTCGAGAGAAAGTCATGCTAATATCTTTATTCTACATATTTTTGATATTATTATTTTCTATATTGAATAATATTAATGCAAAACTCTAGTGAATTAAAATAAAAAATCTATATGAATCGAAAAGATTCACATCATATATTTATACGCATCTTCATATCAAAACAATCTTAAGCGGTGTGTTAATCAACATAATTCAAAAATTGCTAAGTTAATCATCAATATTCATCACATCACTTGAATAAATATCAATCTTAATGGCCAATAGTGTTCACATTTTTGTGTAAAGGTCAAGGATACATCATATTAAGGATCCTGCTATGGCAATACATCCATATCCTGCTCCGTAACTTCACCATTCTTCGCCTCTCGGTATTCCGCTTTTAGAGCCCTGAAATGACCGATGCGAATATGGCAATATCACTCTCGCCACGTTTGATATGTTGCCAGTGTTTCTGCCAGGTACGAAATCCTACTAAAAGCGATGCAGTTGGCATATGGCTATAAATAAGCAGAATGTTTTTGTAAGAGTACTTTCGCAACGAGAACTTCGTGAGAAATCCGAGAGAATTTTTATTGGTTTTATTGTTAGCAACCGCTTCAACATTCTCGAGTAGCCGCTGGTGGGTTTGCCAAACGTTTGTGTTCTTCTTTTCACACTCGTTTTTTTGCATGTTAGCGGGTGCACTAGCACTTACATACGTATCTGAACTTATGAGGTTTTCACCTCAGGAAGGACGGTGAAAAACATGGAGGAACCAGATGATCAGTATTTGCCAGTTATGATTTTCTTTATATAATCTGAATCCTCTTGAAAAACCACATGGTAGTCTTTCATTATCACATCTTTAGGTTTATTTTCAAAATTTCTACTCACATCATTATACGAGGTAGTTGATACAATATAAGAATCCAAAACAATTTGTGAAGTTATTGAGGACGGAATCTTCCCCTGCTTTTTTATTTCGTTTTCAATTTTCTTAATTTCATTTGCAAGTTCGATCTTTTCTTTTTCTTGTTCAAAACCGATTCCTAATCCTTTAGGATCCACAAAAATGATGTGATTTTTATTAGGGTATTTTACCCAGAGTATGAAATCAGGATAATACATTCCATTTTCAGTTGGAAATCCGATACCTCGCTTTGGTAAGTTTCTCAGGAGATAGAGTTCAACGCCATTATTCTTTAAATCATTCATCCAGTATTGGCTTAGGTCATCTACAAACTTTTTTTCTCCTTCATTTAGACCTGTTGGTTGAATTAAAACATCGTTAGTATTACAAACGAGAAGAGGTTGGTACAGATGATTTGAGAAGTAAACGTTTTCTAAAAGGGGTTTTGGTGACTGCATAGAGACAAGAGATTGTTGTGATTGTTGCTGCGGAATGGACTGTGGTGTAGGAGAAGATTGACAACACGACCATCTTTGGTAGATTGTTCTTTGTTTTACAGCATTTTCAATCTGGGTTCTGATATGATTTAAGTACACACTCTTTTCGTTTATCCACATCTGATAGCCTTCCCAATCTAGATTAGGAGATTTTGTGTCAAGGATTTGCACATTAATGTTATGAATACCCCAGTCACTTTCCTTTATTTGAACATACTTCTGAATATACTTTTTAAGAATGGCGATAATGATTTCTTCAATCTGAAAAATATCTCGATAATGTTTGAGAGTAAGCATGTTTGGGTTGCATAATAATACGTACTCCTTATTACTAATTATATCTCTGAGAACGTTTTTCCGTATAACTAGATTGTATAACTCTCGATCATGTTTGAAACGAATAATCTCAAAGTAAATTCTGTTCCAATCAACGAATGATAGGTATTCGCCTGGGATGTATTGCGACTGATTTGTTGTTGTAGATGCCATCATCTGGTTAGCACCTGGTGATGCGAATCTACTTACTCGGCCCATCAAGTCTACTTCTGGGTAGTTATTTGGTGTTAAAAAACCTCTTTTAAGAATGATAACTTCCTCTTGCCATTTTGCGTAATCAATTACAGGCAGAGGAAGTTCCAGTTTCTCTATTGACCTTCCTTCATTTATTTCTATTGGAACAACTATATTTTTATTTTGCAAGGTTTGTGGAATAATCTTAACAAACTTTTTAACATCCAAAATACCTTCTATCTGTAGGGATTCTCTAAATTTTTCGAGGTAATCTGCTTCGAGACCGAAAATGCGAAGTGTCTCTACAATTGGCAAGATTGGTGGGTGCGGTCCTTCATCTTTTAACGCTGTGCTTCTTTTGAGCGATTTGTGTAATCCCATTAGACGGACACCGCGACCGAATAACTGAATTATCTGAGTGCCTTCCCGCATCCCAACTTTAAGTAATCCCATGGTAGAGACACGCCATGAATCCCATCCTTCAATGAATTTTTTTGCGCCGATAAGAATGTTCAGTGTACCTTGGTTTTCAATTTCATTAAACAAGCTGTTAGAAACTATGTCCTCTTTGATTTCGACGGTATTATTGAGGTTGGGGTATGTAGAATTATTTTGCGATGCTCCCTTAATTGCAGCTCCTATTTCATTCAGCAACTCTCGCTTATCTCCCACTGTGATAATTCCAAAGAAGTTTGAAGGCCCAGAAATACTCAACCCGATCTCGTTCTCGGATTTTTTAATATCAACAATCTGGAGTTTAGAATTACCTTTCCATCCAAATACACGTTTCAAAATATCATCATATAGGGCATCTATGCTGGAACTGTTCTGTATATCCACCTTTTTCCGAATATACGAGAACCTACTCCCTTCGGTATAAGGTAGGGCACAAATATCTCTCTCTTTTCCTGATTCATCTTCATATATAAGTCCGGAGTTTCCATTTATAAGAATGTTTTTAATGTATTTTTTAGCCCAATCGCGATCAGAGAGAAATTTTGCAAGAAAATCAATTATCGTGATAATGTCAGACCGAGTAGCCCTATCAGTTTGAGAACTGTGGGATGCAGTACCTTCTCGTACTGTGTGACCAACAAATACAAAAAGTGGTTTTTGAATGTTGTATTTTTGCATGATACCTAGGTTCTCTTCGAATGTACACAACTGTTCATAGTAAGTAAGCAGACCGACCAGCAACAAGACTTCCTTGTGGCTGTAACTATCTTCTTTAAGATTAATTATTTCCCAATCCTTTCCATACCCGTCGTTGTAGAAATACGGATATGAGTAATCGAATAGAATTGCTTTTCCGTATTCCTCAAGAAGTTCATTGTTTGACTCCACAGCCTGACCAAAAGTGGCACTGTACTCAAATGTCCAACCTTCACGTGATATTTTTTCACGGAAGTCTCGCCATGCTCTACCCCCACTTCCCTTGTGACCTTCATCAACAAAAATAAGATTTTTTGGACCGAGCTCTTCAACATCTACTGAAATACCACCACCTGTCTTGTTTTCTGTAAGTTTATGGATGCTAATCACATTCACGATATTTTTATCTCTTTCAACGAGTGAGAACAAGCCAGTACTTGAATTTTGATCAAAAAGCTGACATGGAATTCCTGCTTCTCGGAGTTTACGAATGTGCTGGTCAGAAAGGTAATCGCTAGGCGTGATAAGAAAGATGTTATCGTAATCGATTTTATTTGGGCCTTGGTTATAGTGCAAAAACTGGTAGTAGTTTAGGTGGAATATATGTGTCTTTCCCGAACCTGTTGCCATCCAGAATGCTAGCTTTCGTAGATCATCTACGGAATATACAAATGAAGGACTACTTGCGAACTTCTCTTTAATAAAACTCTGTAAATCGTTAAGAAGATCTATAGGATCTTTAAAGTACTTATCAAGATATATTTCTGTGAAAAGTGCTGCAAAATACTGGAAGTACTTTAGTGTAATTGGTATTGGTGAGTTACGATTTATTTTTTTCAGATGAGTAATGATATTGCGGTCATATTTCTCTAAATCGTCGATGCTGATTTTTAAGTTATCACTTGTGCAAAGATAGTGAAAAAAGTATGTGCGCCCATTAGAATCAATGCCCTCTTTCACATTGTGTTCGAGGACTTCTTTTCGAATTTGCGCAAAATTATCTTTTCCGAGTAGATTACACAAGTAACGATTTAATACCAGATGCCCTTCCAATGATGGTGTTGAGCTTCTAATCTTCTTTGTTCTCCGAGATTTCATTGGCTAACCCTCCAGAAGTTTATCTCGCAATACTTTCTCTACTGGTATTGCATTCGGAATAATGGTATCTCCACCGTTTATATATAACACTACTATTTCATTTTCTTTTAAAATCTGGGTTTTTACAAATTCCAATTCTTTTTTGAGATACTCTGTGTTTTCTTCTAATCCCAACCCATCCATGTTTCTCCAGATAATTACTACATTGCCATCAGGATTTGTTCCACGAACCACAATATACTTTCTTCCGTCTAGATTATAGGTCTGTATTTTGTTAAAATGAACACCTAGCAAGTAATTGACTGTCTCTATGAGATCAACGGCTACATCGCGCACATTTACCGGAAATTCGGCTTTAATCGTGTAGGAGAACGGGTTCAAGATCTTATCTACATTAATCCAAATTGATGAATCTCGTGATTCAACTTCGAGCATATACCTGAAAAAGTATTCTTTAACATCTTCGAGCATGGTCTGAATCCCTTCAGATTCTTTGAAGCGAATATTCAGCAGTGTGTCATCATATTGCTCTATAAACTGATATTTGAAGAACCCGCCTCCTTTCCAATCAACTTCTTTTGAAATACCGCTTGGCTCATGATTGCCATATCCTGCCAAAACTTCCTTCATCCTAACCAATACACCAGACGGCCCATTTTCCGTTTCAAACCTATCAAAATGTCCCCCAACTTCTACCCCGATCCACCTTCTTTTGAGTTTGTGTGCTACTGCTGTTGTTGTTCCACTTCCTAAGAAGAAATCAAGAATTAAATCTCCTTCATTTGATGTAGATTCTATGACACGTTTGAGAAGGATTTCTGAGTTTTCAGTTTGAAAGCCCCAGGTGGAAGAGTATCCAGAAATATCTAACCAGTTGTTATCTATTAGTAATTCCTCTCTTGGATGAACCCAATATTTAATCTTATTTCCTTCTCTTTTTATAAATTCAAACTGTCTTCCTGTTCTTTCCCAATATTCTTCTAATGATTCGCCAGTTTCTTTTCTTATATCTAAATAATTAAGATAATTTTCCACAGCTTTGTATGCTCTTTCTTTGCTCCATTTCCATTGTCCCTTATCTATGCTAATTCCTAAAATTTCATATCTCATTGTTGGTCTATCGTAAGCCTCTCCTTTTTGGAAATCAGCCCAGAAACCAAATTCCTTTTTTATTTCAGGTGCTTCTTTGTAAAAACCAGAAAATCTTGTTTTTTCGTTTTTTGAATACCAATATAAGTTATCATAAGCGGTAGTCATTGCTCTAAAATCCTTAAATTGCGAGATTAAGCCTGCTTTAGGTGCTCCTCTCTTTACTACTATCTCATTCCTAAAATTTTCTTCTCCAAAAATCTCATCCATCAATAGCCTCACAAACATATTTCCGTTGTAGTCGCATCGAACAAAAATACTCCCAGTACCTGCAAGCATTTCTTTCGCTAATCGAAGACGATTTTCCAGTAAAGTAATCCATGTTGAGTCTTTGTACTTTACAGAGTATAGATAATCAGCCTCTTGTTCTTTATTAAATGGCGGGTCGATGTAGATTGTCTGTACCTCCCCACGGTACTTCTCAAGTAGGAGGTTTAGTGCTTGCCAGTTATCACTCTTTATGAGCACACCATCTAACACATCATCAATATTTTTATTTTCTGATATCTTAGCCAATAACTGGATTTTAAATTCGTCATCGAAGTACTTTGTATCAATTGGGAGTGTCTTGTAAACTATTTCTCCATCGTATTTTATTTCCTTAATCAAATCTTCCTGTTTTTTAATATCTTCACCGAGTAGATCTTTCCACTCTTCCAACTGTTCTGGTTTATTCATCACCTTTTTAATTACCTCTTCTAAAAACCCTTTATCTGTCCACTCCTTAATTCTTTCAAGAGTAATCACATAGTCCGTTTTCAATACAAATTTTTTCTTTTCCCAGAGTTTACGATAAAACTCTTCAATCTGATACAGTATATCAATTATTCCTTCGGATATTTCATGTACCACTTTTGCAACGGTTAGGCGTTTTTTTACTTCGTCTTCCTTACTTCCGAATACCTCATCTAGTTTTAATACTTCATTTTTAATGTAAAAATCAAGTTCACGAACAAAGAACTCACGGAGGTTTTTGTGAATAAAGAAGTCGCGGCGATTTTTCTCAGTCATCTCAGCTAACAACACATCAATAAAAAGTCTTCCAGTTTTCTTATCCGATTTTAATAATCTTTCAAATAGTTGTGGCTCCTCATTCCTTACCTTTTCCAGAATGTACTTAGCGACTCCCTCGTTTTCATCTTCCTGGTTAGTTCGTTTCCTTTGAGGTTCGGCAGGACCTTCTGAATTTTCCTCAACATCATTCTCTGAAAATTTATTCTCTTCCACTATTGTTTCGTATGCCTCTTTTTTCTTTACAAATTCGAACCATACTGTCAGTTCTTTTTTTGCACGGTCAAACGAAATTCCGTCTTTAACCACTGTAAGTACTTTATTTCGGTCTTCTCTCGGAGAAGTGCCACGAATTTCAGGCACTTTTACTCTGAAATTAACTTTGTATTCTCCCACGGAAAACGAGCAATCTCTGAACAAAATACTCGTCTTCACATAGTAATTTCCCTTTGTAGCCCAGTGAAGAACAACTTCCTCACCATTGTATGGAATCACATACTTATGTTCACGGGTACTCCAGCGTTTATGCGGGATAAAATCTCCTTTCTCATAGTACCTTTTGAAAAACAAATAAACATGTGAATATATCAAGATTTGCAACTCTGGAGGTAAACCTGCAGCATTAACAATTTCTTCGATTTTTTCGCCAATAAAATTCTCAAGCTGAACTTTCTTATTCCGGATTATTTCGAAAGTATCCGAACTCATCGTTGGTTCATCGAGAAACAGAATCTCCTTTAACAGTTTTTTTAGTTCCTCTTTATTTTTATCTAGTTCTTCTTGAATTTTCTTCTGTTCAACTTTCTCTCCATACAAATTTTTATCCAATTTAAACCCCCCTCGGACATATTTTTGCATAATCACAATTCTTACAAAACACCTTATTTTCACAGTAATCGACTTGATTACTAAGAATCTTCTTTATTATTGCAACTGCATCTGTCTCACATTTCTCCAAATCTGCGTTTCCTACGCTCACCGGGAGAATACGCCCCTCTTCCAAATATGCAACAGATCCCTGCTCTACAGGTATCTGCTTCTTCAATTTGTTCAATCCAAGTGCATACAATTTCACTTGGAAAGCTGCTTGGTCATCCGTAGTTACTGTGTCACTTGTTTTATATTCTCTCACCTCTAGCGCATTATTGTTCTTGAGAATTACATCAACCTTACCAACCACAGTAATCGTTCTGGGTAAATCCTCGTTAGAATTACTTTCTTTTAACGGAAATTCCACGCGGACTTCGACCTCTTCAATATTCTTTATGTCCTCACCGTGCGAACTCGCGTAGTTTGCCAGGACGGTTTTTGCATTTCTTTTTGCAGTTTCAAGCAGAGTTTTAGGCGCATATGGTAAATAAAAATACTTCTCTACAGCCGTTGCTACTGCACTTTGTGGATTCATTTTTGTGGTTTTAATAATCTCAGCAGCACGTTTCAAACAGAGATGTAGTGCATTTCCATATCCGAGGAATTGAGATGCTCCACTTCTATATGTCCACACATTTCGCATTCTGTAAAAGTACGGACACTTTAAGTAATCAATTAACTCCCTTACTTCGAATGTGACCACATCCTCCATTTCCGATTTTAGTTCGATTTTGTTTATTTGACTTGTTATGTTTTTCTCATACACTAAATCGTTATATAAATAATCAAAATATTCACTGTGACCTTTTGTGTTAGTATAGGTGCTCAGTATCACTGCATCGCGTGCCCTTGTGAGTGCTACATAAAACAACCTACGCTCCTCGTTCTCATGTCCAGTATATTTTCTGATTACATCTTCAAAATGAATCGGGTTATCGAACATTGTGTCATTCTGCTTTCTTTTTATGACCGGAAATTTTCCTTCAACGAGAGATGGAATAAACACGACTGGCCACTCAAGCCCTTTTGCCTGATGTATGGTGGTAACAAAGACTGCATCTAATGCAGAGATTACATCACTTGTCATTTCCTCATAGGATTCGCTTGCATAAAAATTGATATAAAAATACAACCCCCAAACCATGTTTGTTGATTTATTTATCTTGCCACCAACTCTTCTTGCGATTTCATAGTCTTCAAGCAGTTGACTAAAACGTGACAGATTTGCAAGAACTACTGCATGTGATGCATTGTTTGGGTCCAACTTCTTAATACCAAGAATGTTGAGCAATTCGTAATATTGTTTGACTAAATTAACCTCGGCAGAACCCAGTGTATCTGCTTTCCATTTTACGAGATTGCTTTCGACATCATTCGGTAAGTCATACCAAGGAACTCCTTTTTTCCACATTTTCAGCGCTTCTGGAACGATTTTGTCAGTATCGATTTCTCCCCAGTCAAGAATGCGTAATGTTTTTTTGTCATTTAGCCAGCAAAACAATGCAGCCACTGCTTGTACTTCTTCTCTTCGGAATAAACCAACTTTCCCACCAACAATAAACGGTATTGTCTCATTTCTTAGCGCGTCTACGATTTTTCCAGCACGCTTTACACTGCGAAGCAATATTGCAATATTTCCGTAACTGCATTTTTTGTCTTTTTCTACCAACTGCTTGATTGTGGTAGCAATCCATTCTGCTTCCTCTTCCTCAGATTCCAGTTCATACCTGAGAGCAGTACCTAAACCGCGATTTTGATCTCCAACGAGAAGCGGGTACCCTTCTCCCAGAAATTCCTTGCCGTACTTATTTGCAATATCAATGATCTTTTTACCACTTCTTCGGTTATTTGTAAGTGATTTATCTTCTCGTTCCTCAGGAATTTCATTCCCGAATCGCTCAAAACACGTTTCATCGGCACCTCGCCACTGGTATATCGTCTGTCTTGGATCTCCCACTATAAACACGTTTGCTGTGGTACCAATGTACCTAATCAGTTCTTCCTGGGCTTTGTTGATATCTTGATATTCATCCACAATAAGGTGTTTAATTTCTGCAATTTTTGCTGGGTTTTCTTTGATTTTTTCCAATGCCAATTTTATTATTTGACCAAATGTCAGGTGTTTATACTCCTTCAAAATCTTCTCATATTTCTGGAAATACGAGTAAAATCTTGGTGCGTATTCCTGAAGACGCTTATAATCAATCAGTTCATTGTAGACAATTTGCGTTGTGTGGTAAAATTTTTGGCAATTATTTATATAGCCGTTCTTTGGTAATTCTAGTGTAGAAAATCCTTCACGCATAATATATGCCATTTCTTGATTCTCATCAAATACTTCATAATCATCATATCCAAACTTCTCCTTCAAAATCTGCAAACAGAATCCATGTATCGTTCCAACATACATCTCACCTAATTTCGCACAAATGTCAGTTCTTCCATAGTACTTCAATCTTGAGTGAATGCGTGCCTTCATTTCTGTTCCTGCCTTCTCCGTAAATGTAAATGCCACAATATTTTTAGGTTCGATATTTTTTTCAAGTAAGAGGTATATTATTCTTCTAGTTAGTGTTTCTGTTTTTCCTGTACCTGCACCTGCAACCACACGAACATACTTTTTATCTGAAAGCACTGCATCTTTCTGTTCATTTGACAGCGGAAATGGTTTTTCTAAGACTATCTGTAACATCTCTTGTACCAAATTTGCGAATTCTTTTCTTGGGATATAAACTTTTTTAGAAAGTTTACCGGGTGTGATATCCCGAAATAATTTCCTATATATAGATGGATATCATTTACATCCTAATAATTCCAATAATTTAATGGCCAAACTCACCCGAAAGAAGATCAACTGGATGATTAAGCAAAATGAGAATAAATTAAGTTCCTCAAAAATTGCAAGGATCAAAACATAACACCCAAAAATGTGAATATAATTTACAGAAAATTGAGGTTAGAAGGAAATGTGGAATTGAAGAATCCAGGAAGGAAAAAGGATCCAATACTAAGGAAATGAAAAAATTAAAAGAATGGAAGGTTTTATAATGAAAGATAAGGGGTATAAAAAAGAAATAATTTCAGGATATCACAATGAGTCGATCGTAAGAAAAAAATATATAAAAAATTTTAATTAATTTAAAGGTGTTTATAATGGAAAATGAAGAATTACCTGAAAAGATAAAATCTCTTCTTGAAGGATTAAATGAGGTGGAAGGAATTTTTGATGAGTCATTTCCCGATGATGATAGTCTTTGGGATTATCCGTGGATCATTTGGCGTCGTCATCATCACATATTTGGCCCGGTATATAGGCGATTAGGAGAAGGACAAGAAATAAACATTATACCTCCTAGATATGGTGGAGAGGGGAAATGCACTGATACATTGCTTGTATTCGTAGAACCATCCTTCTGGATATTACAGGGTGATGAAAGCCATCCTGAAATGAGGTTGAAAAAGAGGATTGAATCTGCTATGAATTTTATCGACAGATGTGGCAATGCAAGGTACATAGTGTTCTGGTCGAGCATCTGGGAGTTCAGGATGTGGAAGAAATATGAAAAACAGTTTTCAGCTAGGGTAGTAATATTGAAGCCCTGGGGATTGAGACACATAATTTTGAAATGAGGTGGGTATTTTCTAATATAATTGAACATATTAATGTATTTTTTAGATAAAATTCACAGTAATATTAATATGATTTCTTACTTTATTATATATTATTCTAATAATTATTGTATTCTGTTCATAAACTGGCTTGTGTCCATCCCTGTTATGTCTGGATAAAATGAAATAATGAAAATTGATGAATCACTAACTCATTTTTGTAAAATGGTAATAGGAAATCCACTTTATATTGTCTTAACCGCAAAAGTACAATTGAAATAAAGGGAAATACAAAAATAGATATAACGAGTACAGATAGTCAAAAGGAAGAAAAATAAAAGATGAAAATATAAGGGAGAAGTTAGGAAATAATTTGTCTAACCATATTAAAATGCCAATTTATCAACAAAATAAAAAGGCATTGCCAAGAGATATGATTTTAAGAATTTAAAAATAATTCCATTTATTCAATCATATGAGGAAGAGAAATTTTCCGATTTTAATAGTTCAAGGGTAATAGCCTTGAATTTCAAGGGGGATAGTTATAAAATAATGAAAACATTAATTTAGGAAATAGCAGGGGAAAATTTTACTGATAGTATATAATATTTAACGCTAAAAAGTATTTTTCAGTTATTCATAAGCGATTCTTCATTTTTATTGATTTTTAGGGTCTATGCCTTTATAACATATACTTATCAAATTCCATTGTTAGATTCATTTTACTTTTTTTCTAATATCGATAATATTGAAAAAATGTCCGATCTTTCAAAAATAAAAAAAATTACAGAAGAAATTATTAAAGATCTTCCCTTATGGGAATCCTATCAAGATAAAGATCCTATAGATTTTTTTAAAAGATGCCAAATTAAATGGTTCTCAAAAGTTTTATTTTTCTAGGGCTTTATTAGCTCATTTTTTAATTGAAGAAAGTATTTTTATATTGCTCAAGGGAAGTTCCCCTCTTTTTCTTATATACAATGGATATTATTAAGGTAATTACTCTCTCCGGAATATAAAGAATTATTAAAAGATCAATACGAGTCCTGTTTAGATATTCTATTAGAAATAATAAAAACTTTTATTCTTCTAATTTAAAATTTTTAACCTTTTTCATTGTAAAAGCGAAAAATTAATTGAATAAAGGAGTAAAATTTTAATATCAAATTTTCAAGAAATAAAAAAAGGTACCATTATTGACAAAAAAGAAAACGGGCCCGCCGGGATTTGAACCCGGGATTACTGGCTTAGAAGGCCAGTGCCTTATCCAGGCTAGGCCACGGGCCCTGTTAAAGGTGATGCTTTTTAGA
>Ga0081529_119638_pt1 | contig 15556 bp, 10 predicted proteins | sample EchGeymetagenome_FD_71012 | JGI IMG/M metagenome (GOLD analysis project Ga0081529, IMG submission 71012) | Ferrous microbial mat and aquatic microbial communities from Echinus Geyser, Yellowstone National Park, USA - transect B T=78-80 C v2... ...
GGAGGATCACACTCGGCGAGGCTGTAAACCAAGCGCTGAGCGAGTGGGTAAAGCGAGTTGAACCGCTCACACTCGAGCGGGAAGTGGAGCAAAACCTAGAGTTCATCCGCTCAAGCTGGGATGAGCTAAGCACACACAAGGGTAAGTTCGTGGTGGTCACACAACACCAAAGCGTGTTTGAAAACTTCGAGGAGGCGCGTAAAGTAGCCTCAAACTTCGGGGTATCGCACACCTTCTCGTAACCGAAAAACCCTTGGGTTGTCGAGCTTGGCCCAGAAATGGAAGCACGATGAGGCATTCACACCCCCAGCGCCCGTAGTCAAAGCCAAGCTGTGCGGTCAAAGCGTAAACCTTCTTGTGGACACGGGCTTCTCAGGCGAGGTGCTCATCCCCTTCTGGATGTTCGAGCGCATGAGCCTCCTCTCATACCTTACTCCAGACGAGTACTACGCGGTGATGGCGGACACAAGAAAGATCAGGCTTTACACAGCCACAGGGGTGCTCACCCTCGGCTCAAAGAAGCACACGGTGAACACACACTCCTCGCCATATATTGATAAGAAAATTGTCGGAAGAGACTTCTTAAAAAGATTCCTCCTCACACTCAACGGTCCAAAGAGCCAACTCATCGTGAGCTACCCCGCCACAAACCATGAAGACCCCTAAGTATGACCCTCTTACTCCCTTTTTGCCAACCATAAGAAAAATAGTAGGTGGGCAAGAAAGCTAATAGGCTAAAACCCTTTTGAAAGAAACAAGCGTTAAACGCTCTAAAGTGAAACCAAAGAGGGAAGAGTACAACACCTGTTACTTCAAAGCCCCCATTGACTCCACCGAACCAGAAGCATCCACACAAAGCGCTGCAGGCTCACATAGCTAAGACCAGTTTACCGCGCTTGTGGAAAACTCAAAGCACCTTCTAGGCTCGGAGAAGGAGGCATCGCAGAGCCGCAACCTCCTCACCCCAGTCCGCCCTCTCGTCTCTATCAGACCACAAATCCTCCAAGATTACAAGGTCGTAATCCTGAGATAGCTAAACCCCGAGTTTGAAAAACAAGTCACGTCCAAAATCCTCTAAGTGCTCGCACCTCCCGGAGCCTTTGTTTAAACCAGTTTCCCGAAAGAAACCTCTTTCTTGTAAGTGCTTTGTGTACCCTCCTAATTTTTCCCAAAGAGAGCTCAAGCAGCCTAGGGTTCTCTAGGTACCCACTATCGGAGAGCGTGGCAAGCCTCAAAACCCCGCATCCTGAACCAAGATCCTCTACCTACGTGTAAAAGGCTTGGAATCGCGGTTTTCGTGGTGGGCGAAAACCCAAGGAGAGTCGTGTGAGACCTAAAACAGCGACCTTAAAACCTCATAGTACTCGGCCGCGGTCTTATCCCAGTCGTATTTCAAGGACTCCTCGTGGCTTGCCTTCCAGAGCGCTTCGCGCTCCCAAGAATCCATCGTGAGTATCTGCTCCACTCTCTTCGCCGCGGCGCGAAGATCCTTGTAGGGCACGGTAAAGCCGTTCACACCATCCCTTATAATCTCTGGAATGGAGCCAGTGGCGTAGCCCACAACCGGGGTGCCGCACGCGTTCGCTTCAACTATGGTCATACCCCAGCCCTCGATGAAGGAGGTTGAGAGAACAACCCAAGCGCTCTGGTAGAGCCGAAGCTTTTCTTCTTCTGAAACACCACCAAGAAAGACACCACCAACTTTCTCTACAGCCTCCCTCGTTTTACGCTCCAAGTCACCGCGACCCGCAACCACGAGTTTCGCGTTACTCCGAAGGGTTGAAGGAAGAAGTGAAAAAATTCGTGGGGCGTCAAGCGGATTCTTGTACTTCTTTAAACGCCCAAGCCAAAGAATTGTGGGCGTCACACTTTTTCTCTCAAAGTGAGGCCGATAAAAATTGTGGTCTAAGCCGTTGTGAATAACCCTTATACGCTCGTTTGGAACACCGAAACGATGAACCAACTCTCTCTTCGTAGTTTGAGAAATCGCGATGAGGAAGGGGTAGCGAGAAAGCGTGCGCTCAAGCCTCTTTAGGACAAAGGCTTTCCCACGGCCAAGCTCCAAGTCGAGAACATCCTGGTGCACGTGGTAGACAAGAGCAGCCGAGTAAGGGTTCACAAGGTAGGAGAAGAAGGGAACGGCGTGCGCCACACTATCCAAAACAACCTCGTGCTTACGAGCTTCAACTAGTGAGAAGAAATGAAGAGAAAGTGGGTTACCACGCCTCTTTATAAGTATCGAACCAAAAGTTTCGTCTTCTTGTGAGCTTGGAAAACGCTCAGCCAACCACGTGACACCCACACCCAAACGAGAAAGCCTCCTACAAACCTCCCAAAGCACAACCTCGGAGCCACCAGCTCGAGGGTGGCGAGGGTCGCGGTGGTTGAGCACAAGAAGATCCATACTCTACTCAAATTCACGGGCACAATAAAAAATTATGCATAGTCCAACTTCGTTATCTTTAATGTTTTAAGTAACTTCCTATGACTAAGTTTTTAGAGGATGTTATTTCTATACCATTCATGATTTTCGTATAAGATATATTCAAATACTTCCTAACTTCGTTCCAAAGGGTTTTTGTTAATAACGGATGTCGTAACAAAAAGGCAAAACCAGTTTTAAGATAATCAATTCGTTTTAATCTCCTAAATCTGAACCCCTCCGGAACAAGCAGTCTATCTATATCTTGCATTGTTCCGTGTAACTCAATCGCTATTGTTGAAATGTACTTGAAAACAGGGTGTTTCGTTAAACACTCGACAAGTTCCGTTTCCGCGCCTTCGATATCCACCTTAATAAAGCATAATCTTTGTTCCTCTGATTGTGACAATTTGACTAGTTCCCATAACGTGCTAAAGTCAACCACTTGCGCTTCAAACACCTCGCCTGCAAACTCCATGCTTGTTTTACAAACTCGCTTACCAATAGCGTAATTGAAAGCTAAAACATTCGTAATACCGTTTTGCCTAAGATTGGTTTGCAAAACCTCGAAGTCATTAGGATTAGGCTCAACAGCAATTACCTTACCTTCTTTTAACTTATTTGCTACAAGAATAGTAAAGTCGCCTATCCCAGCACCAAAATCAAATACAACTGCGTCTTTTGAAATTTTATTTGCGCCGTAAACATCTAAAACAAAATTTTCAACTATACCTAGCAAATCGTGCTTTTTTCTGTAATGGATTACTAATTTTCCTATCTTTATACAAGACGTATTCATTTTATCTAATAATTTAGTAGAAGAACTATTAAGTTTTTGATCCTGTCCGGATAAGTTGTGGGCACCACGTAATTGAATTTTGACCCAAAGTAATACCTACCACGTCTTTACGTTCTTAAGAAATTTGAACTTGCGAGAGGTTCGAGCTCAAGCTGCGGTTTCAACGCTTTTGAAGCCTTAGTTCTAAGGCTTCTTTGCTTCACAACCAGTTTCGAAATCGAGCATTAAGAAGTGGACTCAGTTGAGGCGAAGCTGAACTTCGCCGTCTCGTGAATAATAATAGCGTGGACATGTTGTGAAGTGTGGTAGTCGACCGCTTTACGTTTGGGTTGATGTGTACACTTGCACTATTTGGGGACCACGTTATTCTCACACATCATGGAACATGGTACTGCAAAACTGTGAGAAGAGTTTCAAAAACCACGCGTAGCCCTGGGTTACGAAGTTCTGTCGAGCCTTTGGATACTTCAAGCAACAAGAAGCTTTTACAACGACAAACACCCTTTACTCGTAGATTTCCTAAATCTATTTGTGCGCTGGTACACCGGGTCAAGGTGACACGAATGAAGTCTTATCCGGGTAAGCGGGTTTAGCATAAACTGCTCAACTAATGAAGCAAAAGAGCTCTAAAAACTTTGCCAGCGCTCGTAGCCGTCCACGTCTTTTTTGTATCACGCCAAAATAGAGTTTTTTCTTTTAGAAAGGGTAAAAACCTTATCAGACTGGTGACAAGAGGTGGTGTTCCGTGTTTTTGTGCAAGTTCGTAAAGTCCTCGGAGAACAATTTTCATTTTATTTCAAAACTTTCCTGAAATAGTGACATGTTAAGATCTAAACACGCCTTACCTGGACAGAACCTGTTATTATAAGAAGGATTAAATGTACATCTAAAGGTGAGACTTCCTGCTAATTTGGGTATCGTAATCTATCATCTGGGCATACTGTTATCTAACTACTTTTAAATAATTAATTGACTATTTAATTTATTAACATATTTAAGTGATTAATCGATGTGGTATATAACAAAAATTTTAAGTGTGTCTTAAAAGAACTTATTCGATCTAATGAAAATAAAGTTGCTTTGTAGGATCTTATGGCCAGCTGGGACACAAAGAATAGCTATTGAAGAGACTAAGGCGCTTACACATTTAGGACATGACGCTGAACTTATTTTCATCAGGGCTACAGACAGTGGGGAAACTACTTATAAAGAGTTGCTCAATAAAGTAGAATATAGAATTCTTCATTATAAGAACGACTCAATATTAACGCCGCTATACGATAAAGTAACGGGCATCTTTATGGACGACAGACGGGGCGAAGGTAGAGTAGACTACAACTTTCTAAGGGATTTTTGGAAGGAGCTCAAGACGGATATTCCAGACCTCTTAATATGTCATGACCAATGGGCTGGGCTTGCAGGATATTATGCGAAGAAAAAACTAGGTATAAAGTATTCAGTATATATCCACGAACGCGTAAGCGATTACCCTTGGGTCAGAGGATTAAAGAGACCTCTCGCTAAACTTGCTTCTTTTTATGAACACAAAGTGCTTACAAACGCCGAAAAGGTGTTTGCAGTAACGGACAAAGTAGCTCTTACAATTCGTGAGAAGCACGGGGTAGAAGCTATTACGAATCTTCCTGGAACAACTCTTGACCCACTTGCTGGTAATATACCTAAGGAAAACTTCCTAATCACAATTTCAAATTGGAGTACGGTGAAACACCCAGAACTTTACTTAGAGTTTGTAGAATCAGTTCCCTCAATAAACTTAGTTATGTTAGGTCACTGGGTTAGCCAAAAGTATAGACAGGATTTCCTAAATGAAATAATGAAGAGGGGTCTGAATGATAGATTAATAGTAAAAGGCGAGGTCTCTGAAACTCAGAAACGCGAGACTATTTTACGAGCAAAGGCTTTAATCAGATTTGGAGTCGGCGAATTTGGACCGGGAATGGCTATCCTTGAGGCACTTGAATGTCTAACACCAGTGATAGTGAACAACGACTTAGGAATGAGCGAACTCATAAAGCAATATAAAATAGGTTATATAATGGAAGATAATAGCTATTTTAACACGAAACTATTTCTGGAAAGGCTAGACGACCCAGACTTTCGGTATAAAATATCACATAATATCCGTCAATTTGTATTGAATAACAGCTGGGAAAACCATGTGAAGAGGCTACTTTACGAAACTCTGCAAAAATCAAAGAGAATAACACAATAGTCAAATAAAGTAATCACCAAGTCCACCGCATCGGTGCGGGATGCGTGCTACGCAAAGTATACTTCCTGCCTGTGATCCATGCTTCTCAAACATATGAAGTGTCAATATAAGGTTTTCAAGTTGCATCTGCTAACTTGTCGTGCGAACTTAAAAACCCAGAAGGATGCTGCAATTCATGGTTAACCCTACGACGCCAACAAGATCTATCACTGAATTTAAATCTTCTAGCAATGCTTATTGGTCACAAGAAAAGTCCCAGTTTGAGGAGGAAACTTTTGGAATTGAGCAGGGAAAGTGTCTTAAAGTATTTCGTATTAGAAGTTTTCTTTTTAGCAATAACCATTTGGTTTTACCGCGAGAATTTGTACATTTTAAACATTAAAGCTTTTCCAGAAATTGCTCAGTATAAACTTTATTTTGAAAGCTCTGGTGTTCCTGCAAGTTATCCTGCGATATGGGGATTTATTGCTATGGCGTTTAAGTTAAATGTCTTTCAATCACAGCTACTTGACGCCATTGTAGAACTAAATTTGGTGCTTCTTTCGAACTACTTTCTTATCACTCAAATACAAGATGCTCTATTCCAAAATATTAATTCAAAGCCCTTAAGCCTCTTAATTAATGGCATTTTAGCTGTTTTCTTTGCTTTGAATCCTTTCTTTCTTTTTGCTGATTACAAATTCGTAATAACCTTTATAGCCTTTATGAATACATTTTTTGCGCTACAACTATACGCTTTAAAAAGGATGAACAAAGCAAAGTACTTAGCAATACAGTTTCTCTCCGTTTTCTTCTTATCACTTGCGGTTAACGAATATCCACTTGTTTGGGTGTTTTACTTTTCCGTATATTTGTTGTTCATAATACCTATAGGGCATCTAGCTAATAATGGAAAAAAGGCACTTCTCAGTTTATTTATGTCAATTTTGTTCCTTGTGTTCTTCTCAAACTTTATTTCGCTTTTTGAACTCGTTCTATCGCCAAGTCCACCGCCTTCGCCACCTATCGAGCATCCTTTAAATCTTGTGTTTATTGACCTTTTAGATAAAGTACCACAATTATCGCTTGCTTTAACTGGAGTTGACGCATGGATCCCCAAAGGAAAAATCTTAAACGAATACGTATTGCTCGTCGCTACAGCTATGGTATCATCGATTGTTTACTCGCTTTTCCTTTCAACTAAAAAATCCAAAGCAACAATTCTTTTACTCTTTTGGTTAATAGCAGTCGGGTTGAACCTTCCTATCCACAACGATTTCAATCTTCCTGTGTTACTAACAATCAAACTGTTAGAGGAACACGTTGTTTCGAGTATAAGATTTGGTTTAATCTTTACAGTGATGGATGGAAACAGATTATCACTTTACATATACTGGTACGGTTTTATTGTTGTTTTAAGTATAGCAGCCATATATTTGACAAGAATATTTAAAAACAATAGAAGAAAAATCTCTTTTATAGGAAAAATACTTCTCTTAATGATTTTTGTATCACCCTTGATAGGAATGATCATGATTGCACCAGTATCAGACTATCCACCCCATTTCGTCGTGCCAAGCACCGTTCAGCCTTATGGAATCACAGCTTTTAATGAAGTGTATAACTATATTTCAAGTGTTAATAACGTGAATTACAATCAATGGATTTACCTATCCAACCCATATGGATACTTTCCCACAGTCTTGTTTCCAAACGGTATGGGAACAGCAAATCCAAATTATCCTTTTTACGTGAACTTTCAAGAAGTTTTACAAACTCCGTATTTCGAACAGTTCTTCCAAACTATTCCAGCAGGAACATATATTTTTCCAACAAGACAAACACCCGTTTTTATTCAACCGCAAAGCATCAATTCGAATCTGAGTTACGCGCAAAACTTCAATCGATCTAATGTGAAAGTGGGCTATCCGATTTTCGTTATCGGATCGGAAACCACTTTTGATAATTTCTTACTAAGTAACTCTTATATAGTTTCTAACTCTTCTTCAATAATATACTACGCACAAAAGAACTCTGCATTACAATATTTTCCGATTTATAATCATAATCAGCTTGACTCAAATGATTTTAAACAAAGCGTACTTGAAGTGATAATAAAAGGCGAAATTCGCTTTCCAAGTAACTTTACTGGAGGATATTTATTCGGGATTTCAAACTCAACACAACCATGGTTTGGTTCGTCAAACAATTTCTTTGGTTTCGGATTTAATCAATATACTTCATCAATAAGCTATAACCTAAACAATGAATGGTTTGGACTAGTAAGCCAAGAGATAAATCAAAGTATTATTAAATTCATGGGACGGATTTATATCATAAACGAAAGATTAAACCAATCTATATTATTCGGATGTTTAAATGACGCATGCGGAATGCTTACAACGAACTTTACTTTTAATCATTTTAAATATGTAGCATTTCAGGCCTATCGAGCTGATCCTTCAAACGTTAATTTCAACGTTACCATACAGAATTTAAACATTAACAACCCCAGTTTCATCCCAATTTTTTATGACTCATATTTTGCCGATTCAAAACATTTTGTTAATGCTTTGAATTATTCTCAAATCATTCTTTTTGGTTCGCACTACTCTTTTACAGATTTACTCGATTCCTACCTTTACTGGTCAAAAAATGTTGACGTGATAACTCCAGCGGTATATGCGTTTAATGAACCAGACAACGGATGGTTTCAAGTTTTTAACTCGAACGATCCGCAAGCAGCATACTATTCAGAAGAGATACCCGATGACGCTCTTTCACTTCAATTCGGCTATGGAAGTTATGTCGGATATGCAGAATCTGTTCACCCAAACCAAGTTATAACAATTCCATTAAAACTTCCGAATAACAACGAAAAATATTATATAGCTTTAAACATACTTTATTCGCCATTGGGTGGAAATCTTAATGTGATGTTTGGAAACGTAAGCCAAACTTTCTCAACTTATAGTTCCATTCCATACTATAGATGGGTGAATTTAACTATTCAAGGAGAAAACAACGTATTAAAAATCATGAATAAAAGCGGGGTTCAGTCAATCAATCTAATATTGATTGTGACGCAAGAACAAGCTCAAAAAGCAAAACAAGCAATACAACAGTTACTTAAAGAAAAGCAGGTCATAACTACGGACTCCAGTCTTAATGATGTTCTAAAAAATGTAACAATAGAGGGGCAATTCAACGCTGATGTGCAAAGGAATATCGTTCGACTCACGTTTGAATCACTTGACAAAAAACCCATCGTGTTAGAATTTCCAACCACAGTCAATTTTGCTTATGAAATCAAAAGCGGTGATGCATTAAGTTCAATTGTCCCAGTATGGGGAAACTTTTTGGGTGTGTTAATTGTTCCAGACAGATCATCAGCTACTGTGAGTATAAATCTCCCGACGACCGACTATTATTCTGGAATAACGAATTATATTCCTTTAAGCTTATCATTGGCCTTATTGATTGGAAGCACTAAATCAAAGAAATTAAAATTAGTTATAACTAATACACAAATCAAGAAGGCGAATGTGTATGGACGTTTCGGTGACCGTCCCCACATTGTTTAAAAGAGAAAAATCGTTAAGAGCACTTCTAAATAGTCTAACTAGTCAAACATATAAAGATTTTAAAGTTATCATAATTACACCTAATCTTACGAGAAATTCTAAAGAAAGATTGTTTGCGCTTTTAGAAGAGTCTAAGCTTGATTTTTCAATTTGTATTCAAAACGGAAGCGGTTTTGTAAACGCTATCAACACTGCACTTGATGTATGTAGAGAGATAAACATTTCCACCGATGATGATGCTATTCTAGACAAACACGTTATAGAAAAATATGTTTTAGCTTTGATGGACAATAAGATTGGCTTAGCCACAGGTTTTGTGAACTATTTACCACCATTTTTTAATAGAACTCTTTTTTTGTATCTCTCTAGTTATTTTTTGGACTCTAAACCACTCACACAAAATCTCTATGGTTATACCACGTTTTTTAATCGGGCGGGAATTATCACTCTTAAACCCACTGTAATATTTCAAACACTGAAAAGGTTTAGAACACTAACACCGATAGGCGTAAATATGGCTTGGAGAAAGGAGGCCGTTAAGGGGTTTAGGATCCCAGAATTTTTAAAAAAGGGCATCTTATACGAATCTTATCTGGCTTTGGTTTGTACAGAGAGAGGTCTTGAGGTACTATCTTTAAAGGAAATAAACGTTTTACACCTGAAAAGTAAGGACTCGCTGAGTAGATCAAAGACTTGGATCGACGATTTCACAAAAATTTTTGAATATTACTTATCGCCAGCAATCGTCAACAGAATAGTACCGATTGATATTGATCAATTATCTACATATTATAAACAAATTACTAAAATATCTTTGTTTAATTATCCAATGATAGCAAAGTTAGCTCTTCAAACCGCTTTAGAAATAACCATAAATAATTATGATGATAAAAAAATAGATAAATTATTTAAAAATACTTATGGACTAATAAAGTTAATGAACCCATCCTTTTTTAATAATTAATGTTTGGTAGATACAATTGGCGTGGCTTATAGACTAGTCACGAACATCTAATATAATTCACTAGCTTAAGTTCTAAAAATATTTGACCAAGGTTAGAATAAAAATAAGGTAACCATAAATAAAATCTTATTATGAATAATTTGTAAGGTTATCTATCTATTTATGAGAAATAAAAGGCTTCCATGCTTAGATGCTCATTTACATCTTCTGCTAGCCTATTTATGGTATGGGAATTATCTTATACGTATTTTTTAGGATGAACTCTTTAAGGGAATCAGGAATGTTTGCTAAAGCTACTGCTGCAAAAAGGTCTTTATATCTGATAGGCATATTCAAACTTTTTTTGGCTTTAATATACTTTGATACGTCCATTATGGATATTCTTTCTCCTAGATAAATATATTTACTTGGCCAAATAGATGCACTAAAGAGGCTCCATAAGTACGTTGACTCTAATACTGAGTCTATTATTTTTCCAAATTTTCCATAAAACTCTTTATGAACAATTTTTACCGCTGTATAAGCTCGCATTAGAAAATGTCGTTTTTTCTCAACGATCTCTTCAAATGATCTATTAAAAAGAGTACTTGAATCGTTATTTTCATGAAGTCTTATTAATGTAAGTTTTGCTGGGTCGTTTATAACGTAAGCATCTTCTATTAAAGAGATAATAAACAAAAAGGGATCTATAAATGTGTCAAGCTGTTCTAAAATCATTTTCCATTTTTCTAGAAGCTCGCGATCTATGGCCTGACTACTTGGATTGGACGTAAAATAGGCAGGCCATGGTTTTAATTTGTATATGGTGTCACGAGCTCTAAAATATAGTTTATTCCTTAAAGGATAAGGATCATAATTATTAATAATTTTTACAGAGTCTATAACTTTTCCATCTGAATTAATGGGAGTTGCGTTATTATGAAAATAAATAAACTTATCTTGATTTTCAAATGCATTATAAATATGAAGAAGCCTATCTTTTTCGTAAAGATCATCATCTTCTAAAAAAGTTATTACTCTACCCTCCACCTGTTCTAAAGCCATTAAAATTCGTTTACCATATGTAGTTTCATCACTAGCTACAATGCTTTTTACATTGTTAGCAGTTATATAATTATCAATATCCTCATCTTTATAATTTTTAATTACAATTATATCATATAGCTCCTTAGGAAGTGATTGAGATAATACTGAATAGAGCGCGTATTTAATATATTTCTTTCTATTATAAGCAGAAATTATAACGCCTATATTTTTCATGAATGCGTATAGACACCCCTTATTTATAACCTTAACTCCACAGTTTTTAGGTAATATGCATCGTATTATTCGTTTTGTTAGCACAATTTTAATTGTTTCACTGTAATGACCCCCAGCAGATATGTTTATTAACACAATATTGGTAAAATAAGGATTTCAGGTAAAAGTTAAGGTGCGGATCGCTTCCATCAGTGTTATATAGACCCAATCAAAACACTAACAGAAACGATCCGCAATAATGGTGTATTTAAACGTATAAAAAATCGAAGAAAAAGCGTTAGCTCTGTTGCTATGCATGTTGGGCCTATCCTCGTGACAGCTGAACTTTTTGGCATATCTCACGCCTCAGTATTGTACTGGGCAAGGGCGTTCTCTTCTGTAATGCTTGATATTCCTCAAAAAGAAAGGAGACTGCCGTTGATGGAACGAAGCTTAAGGTTAACGGAAATACAGTGTATGGGCAGTCGTGGATGTGGAAACGAGGGAGCTTTTGGCTATAAAGGCAACGAAAGGGAGAAACGCTTTTGATGCGATGCTATTTCTGAAGTATTAAAGAAATGCACGAACAAACCAACATTTGTGGTGGACGTCCATGGTATAGTTGGGTTTTTGAGCTCCTTGAGCTTGATTATTATCACGTTTGGAGAAGCAGGATAGAGAGATTTTTCAGGACTTTAAAAAGAAGAACGAAGATTCTTTCAAACAACATTAATGCAGAAAAATTTCACATACACACTTCGAACGCGATGCTAAAGCACTTTTTTACTTTTTATAACTTCTTTTCCATAAAGGTATAAAAGCTGGTTTGGGGGATGAGCGTGTCCCCTGCCCGTGCTCTTAAGTGCGGCTTGGCCCACTAACAAGGTGTCGGAGAAGTTTGACAGCGGCTGGGGTTTTGGCTCCGAATGGTAACTGGTATACACTCTTTTCCCTCCTCCTTGAGGTGGCACCACGCCTGTTTTGGGTGGTGGGGGGAGGTGTTGTGGCTCGCGCTGGGTTTACAAACCGCTCACATAGGTATCTGGACACCATCTATGCAACCAAGTAATACTTATATAATTTTGAGTATTAAGTAGTCGAAGATGACTAAGACGATAATAATAGGTGCAGGCCTAACAGGACTTTCAATAGCGTTTAAACTAAGTTCGATGGATAATAATCTGATATTATTAGAAAAAGAAAACTACGAGGGAGGTCATGTTTTTTCTACTAATCTTGGTAATTTTCATATAGACTTAGGACCACATATATTTAGAAGCAAAGAAGAAGCAGTGATGAAATTTGTGAAAGAATTATTAAATTTTAATTTTATAAATATCGAAAGTAAACCGCGCATTTTTAAATACGGAAAAATTTTTGAAAACGTTATTCCAGTGATTCCCAAAAAAAACATCGATATGCTATCTAAGATCAAAAATATAACATACACCTTTAAAAAAGTTGAGAGCCAAACAGGTAATAATTTTGAGGAAATTATGATAAACTGGATAGGGTATGATCTTTACTGGGAATTTTTTGGGGAATATAGTGAAAAATGGTGGGGATTAAAGGGTAAATTATTAGACCCGGTTCTTGTGCCAAAAGCTTTGTATATAGGTGATAAACCTACTTATTCACATTATACCGTCAATAGTGGCTACACCGAAGAAATTTATCCAAAAGATGGTGGCTTTATGACAATAGCAAGAGCTTTGGCACAAAATGTTTTTAAAAGAAATGTTAAAAAAGAATATAATAAAAAGGTTACTCATTTTGAAAATAAGGATCTACAAATGATACTCACCATACGTGATTCAAACAACGTAGAAAAGGAAATTGTAGCAGACAAAGTATATTATACAGGGAGTTTGGACACACTAATTTCTGACATGAAAGTAAATATCAATTTAAATTATAGAGGAATAATTTTTGGAGGATTTCTTTTTCGTGGTAATACTCAATTTGAAAAATACAGTTGGCTCTATCTTCATGAAAAAAGATTATTGGCCGCAAGAGTGTATGATGCAAAATATTACCATCCACAATTAAGAAATAGTGAGTGTACTGCCATCGTAATTGAAATTCCTTCTAACCCAAATGATGGGAAATGGGAATTTGCTGATAAAATCTGTGATAAGGCGTTCGAAGAACTAGTTGGTGAAGGATTGATTAAACTTTCGACGAATAGCTTTAAAGGTGATATAGTAAATAAAGTGACTATCAGGGATCCTTATTCTTACCCGCTTTTTAAGTTAGATTATAAAAATGAATATAATAGGCTTGTTAAGTTTTTGTCTGAAAAATTTCCGAAACTAAGACTAGAAGGAAGAAATGCAAAATTTGAATATTTAAATTCCAACAACATTATAGAAAAATATATTTTTAGTGACTATTTGGTGAATTAAGGATGAATAAAATCTTAGTAACTGGTGCAGCAGGTTTTATTGGATCACATCTCGTTAAAACTCTTTATGAATCTGGCTATGAAATAGATATAATTGATTCCTTTGAAAACGTTTCCCCTCTTTTTAAAGAAGATAATGTAAATATAATTAGTAAAGATATAAAGGATATTGATAAAATAAATACTTCGTGTAAATATGAGCTAATAATTCACTTAGCGGCTAAATCTACTATATTATGGTGTGAAGGTAATCTGGAGAATTGTATACAAGACAACATTATTGGAACATATAGAGTTCTCAAATTTGCCTTAAAGAAGGAGATACCTATCATTTTTGCATCCAGTAGAGACGTTTATGGTGAACCACTCTCTTTACCTGTTAATGAGAGAGCACCAACAAACCCTATAAACTTATATGGTATGTCAAAATTATATGCTGAAAAGATTTTAGAATATAAAAGTTCCGTCCCAACCATAGTACTACGTTTATCAAACGTTTACGGAATCGGTGATAGAATAGATAGAGCCATCCCCCGATTCATTATAGGCGCGAAAAAGTATAATAAAATAATTGTTTACGGAGGAGAACAAGTTCTAGACTACGTTAGTGTGGAAGATGTTGTTAATGCTTTTATAAAATCTATAAAGCAAATCAGCAATATTAAATATGAAGTTTTTAATATTGGAACTGGTATTGGGATCACTATAGCAAAACTCGCAGAAATGGTAACAGAAAGATTGGGTGGCAAAATTGAATTTTTACCGTACCGAAAAGTTGACGCTAAAAAATATATTGCGGATATTGGTAAAGCAAAAGAAATCTTAAAATGGATTCCCTCAAGGAATATTTCTAATGATCTTGATAACTTAGTTGACTATTATAGTAATATTGGTTAATTATATACAAACAGATGAATAAAAATATATCTATCTTGATTCTAATTTTTAAGTAAATTAAAAAAACCGAATGTTAGATTGTGTCTCATGATTTTATGCCAATCGTGGAGCGTGCCATCACTAGCTTCTTAGACCAAATAGTGCAGTGGTTTTAGAAGTTCGAACCACAGTATCGTGGTATCACGGTTCTTTACGAATAATAAGGATAATCTGGATTAACCAAGCACCTTTTTCTTAGTCTTCGAATAAGGCTAAGTTTTGTTGTTCACGTAAGTCGCTCAGACTGATTAATATTTATGCCAACCATGCTTGATAGTATCCGGATAACTGTTTCCCGCACCTGAGTACCAAGCTCATCACTCCCTTAATCTAGATACCATCAACCATGGCCCACAAGGGTTTACCACCACGCTTCAACGCAACTCACCACGATAACCGAGTGTTACCACGGTTCAATCATACTTCTACCTAGTTCCTTAACACTCGATTTTAATAACGGCCTTAAGTTTTGAGAATGTTTGAGTTATGAATATTCAAAGGAGTTAAGACGCGATACTTTAAGCTTAAACTTTTTCTTAAAGGTTGAATGCCTAAAGTGTATAGGTGGCGGATTTCACGTTCGGCAATTCAAATCTGTAGCGCCCGCCACGATAAGGGTTATCCAGACAGCTTGGTCGTTTATCGGATTTATAAACTGGTCACACGGTATCTGTACAGTATCCTTTTTATCCACGATTAACTTTTAAAACCGCTCAGCTCAATCTTAAGTAGAGGTTCCTATTTCCGTTTTTGATGAATCCGCTCACTGGTTCAGCAAAGTTTTTGTTCACAACGCTTTTGAACGCTGTCCTCGCACTCTTCTTCTTTCTTTTTGCGGCGCACTTTGCGTCGCCAGTTTTCGTGGGTAGGGTTGCTCTTCTTCAGCTTTTGGAATTGGGTTCTAGCGTCGCGCTCACACTTATCCCTGGACAGGTTGTGAACCGTGAGCTTGGCTACTCGCTTGGTAGCGGAAACTCTCAGACTCAAAAACTTTCA
>Ga0081529_123994_pt1 | contig 15520 bp, 13 predicted proteins | sample EchGeymetagenome_FD_71012 | JGI IMG/M metagenome (GOLD analysis project Ga0081529, IMG submission 71012) | Ferrous microbial mat and aquatic microbial communities from Echinus Geyser, Yellowstone National Park, USA - transect B T=78-80 C v2... ...
GGGCCGGCGTGAGGGACAGGGCCGAGACGTTCGGGTTGGAACGTGAATTGATGGAGGCGTTGGGAGAACTTGGAGATGCGTGGAGGTCCTGTCAGGCTGGTGAAGGGACCTGTCATCGTGGACGACACCGTGACAGCGAGGCTCCGGGAGGACGTGAGCCCCAGAACTACTGGACAGCAGTTATTAGATTTTGCCTTGATTACAGGGCGATATTTAAGGGAAAGTCCCACAACCGCTGTGCTGTATCTAAATTTTTTATACACTCTGTGTACTTTAAATTAGGGTTACTTACCATGTTAATCGAGGACAGAATTTATCGCTTAATCAAATTACTGCTTCACATTGCTAAAGAGGAGAATACAGAGGTTACAGCGACTAAACTGCAGAAGATTTTCTTTTTACTTGAGAAGGAGGTGGGGATTCAGTTAGGACTAGACTTTAAGCCTTGGTTCTTCGGCCCTTATTCATCAAGACTGCAAGATTACGTCGATAAACTAATCGAATTGGAAGAGATTGATGTAGAAGAGGAGGAAGTAAGAGACCCATTAAGCGAGGAAGTAATAGGGTATAAAAGGGCTTACGTTTTAAAGAGCGAGTTGAAGCCTGAGGAAGAAGACAAACCTATTGAAACGTTTTTCAGGGAATGGGTTAGGAAGAGTAGGACTGAGATTCTGAACTACGTCTACAAGAAATACCCAGAATACGCTAAATATTCAATAATTAGAGACAAAGTTCTAAGGTAGGTTAAAAGAATGAAAAAGAAGAGGAAATCGACTTTTGTTAACTTCCTCTTAAACTCCTTAAACTTTTTCGGTACTACACTAGCTATATACGAAAGTATTCAGAAAGGAGAAAAGCTGTATCCAGACATAAAGTCTCTAGAGGAGCAAAAGATTTTTAATATTGCGAGATCTTTCGAAACCTTAAGCAAAGCCTTTCTTGCGGCCTACGGTACACTGATAATTTATCCGGCCCTTTTGATATCCGTAGTAAAGAAGGGACATGTTAAAGCACCAAGACATTTTCAGAAAATGATTAATTCATTAAAAACCTTAATAAGACAAGCCTTAAACCGTGAGAAGATTATCAAAGAATTAGGTCACGACCCTATAGGAAGATCTCAAATTCCGGATCTTCTGTCAGCAACCGCGAAACTCTTAGAACAAATTGGGGAAAAACAGTTAGCGGAAATTTATAAAAGCTTATCGAAATATTTAAGAGAGCCAGCTAATCAAAGAAGCTATGATAAACTACTAGAATTGAGAAAGAGAATTACAGCCGCAGTCCAATTTAAAGACGCATACAAACAACTACTTGATATAATTGAAAAGTGTATAGAAAAACGCATGGAAGACGAGATTTGCAAAAACTTGCCAAATGAAAGCGAGCTATTATTAAACTTCTACAAAGAAAAACCATATTTAATCGATCAAGTAATAACAATGCTAGAACTAGGTTTTCAAGAACTTTTCGATAGTTTGCTATACACAGCCTATTTAGCTAGGGCTGCTGAAACTGCTGACTACATAATAGGTAGGGAGGAAATGGATGAAAAATACTTAGAAGAAGTTAGAGACCATCAAAGTGAAATGATAGAGTTTATGAAAATTATGGCAGAAATTAATAGGGAGTTGGTAAAAGCTGATGAATTAGATGAATTTATGGCAGAAGTTGAGAGTGAAGCAAGAAAGGAACTACAAAAAGAGACGGAAAAAGAGAAATCGAATAATTCTTAGGGAATTTATTATGGAGAGAAAGAGGAGACTTTTTACACAACAAAGCAGCTTAGCACCCTGGGCCTAAGCTTTTTCACTAATCTTTTCCCCAGGCAAACTCTTAGTAGTAGTTATTACCAGTAGTTGAATTTTTCTTATTAAAATGAGAGTTTATTATAAAATTAATATCTGGACCAGTCCTATTTTCAATTTATTTCTTTATATTAACAAAAATAAGGTACTGAAAAGTACGTTAGGCCTTAGCAGCATAGTACCAGGCCGTACAGTTCGGTACCTTGAGTTTAATGCTCCTTTTATTTTTTGTTATACTAAATAATTAACTTAAATTATTAATAATTATTGTGTTATAACACTGCCCTAGCTGAGTAGGACTTTCTGCTTCTCTTATTATAGTTAAGAAAAAATATCTGTCTGTTTAATATATTAAATTATACACGCACGAGGTGCTCCGATGCCGGACCCTTGCGAACATTATTTAAAGGTTAAACATGACTGTGAGAGTTACGTCGAATGTGTTTTGAGAAGTAAAGGTTTTAAAATAGTAGCAGTGGATCAACACGGTTATGATATAGAAGCGTACTACCCTTCTGGAATGTATTACTATTTTATTGAGGTTAAATGCGGACCAAGAGCTAAACTAAGTAGTTTTCAACGTCTTTTCAAATCGGCTGTGGAAATAGCTAGAGAAGTAGGATTCAACTTTACTACTGATAAAGGCTTAGAGTTAATACCGAAATTCGTCCTCTGTCAGTTCGACGATAAATATAGGCTCATAGCCGACCAGAGCTGTAAAAAACTCCTAAGATAATTTAGTTCCAGTATTAACGCTTTATTGTTCTAATATGAAGAAGAAAAAAGAGGCTTTTTACACAACAAAGCAGCTTAGCACCCTGGGCCTAAGCTTTCACTCTTCTGTTTTTCGTTCTCAGAACTCTTAGTAGTAGTTATACATACTAGTTGAATTTTTCTCAGTAAACTGGGGGGTTTATTCTATCTCAGCAATTACTAAAACTTTCTTGCCTACAAGCTTTTCCCCTATCTCTTTAGGAATAGAAATACTAAAGTAAGGAATCTTTTCTTCTCCTTTTCTGTAATATTCCAAAGAAAATATCTTCACATTACTTAACTCTATTTTCTCTTTATTGGTAACTATTGTTACGTTTTTTAATATTTTTCTCTCCTTAAGTATGTTAGAATACTCTATAGGAAAAGTAACTATATAATAAGGATACTTAACCTTCTCTCCCTGACTGTTAATCTTTACATTATACTTTACCCTTACTTTTAACTCCTCTTTAATTATCATATGTATGGATACTTTTAATTTTCCCTTATAAATCTTTCTTTATTTTAAGAGAGATTCTTATCTAAATTATAGAAGAATCTAAGAGAGAAATATTTAAATACTAGAAAGTAATAACTATACTTGTGAAAGAAAAATGGCAAAAAGAGCAAATAAGACAAGAAAAAGCAAAAAAGAAGAAGATGAAATGATAGACGAAGTACAAGAAAAATTTGGGGAATATTGCTCTGACCCAGAGAACTACACTGATGAGGCTTGTGAAAAGTTATTTTAATTTTTTTAAAAACTTTCTAAGAATATAACATATAATTTTCTTATTGTTACAATTCTCTCTTAGTATAGTAGTTTATTTAGGAGAGAAATATTTATATATTAGTTTAAAGAAAGTATAATTGATGACGGAAAACAAAAAGAACAAAAAAGAAGTAAACATGACATTCATATCATTTCCTAGCAAAGAAATTTTTGAACAAATATATAATGAGCTAAGTGAAGACGGTAAAAAAGAATTAGATAGAATGATGAAAGAAGGTAGAGTAAAGATATACTAATTTTTCATTTAATATTTTAAACTTTTTCCTCAATTTGCTAGCATTTTCTCAATTTCTTCTCCTATCTTGTCGTCTAATTTCTGAATCCCTGGCATTGGCTTGAAATTAAAAACATAAATTAAAAATAATCTTAATAATCTCTAGAAATGTGATTTGATATACTAAAGGCTGTTATTTCAGTTTCATATTTAATAATATTGCTTAAATCATATATCGAGATAAGCTTAGTTAGGAATCTCGCATCATGATTTCTCGTTTTGGTTATTTTGTGTATGAGCTCATGGACTACAATATACGTAAGGCAACCTTCACTAAGAGTGTCCAACATGTTCTCATTTATAATTACTGAATCGTTCTTCCAGTCATAATATGCTATTAATTTCATTTTTTTAGCTTTGATATTAATAATAGTTACATTCTTTATTAGCTCTAATGCTCTACTCTTTATTCTATCTAATTTATTCTGTCTCGTTATTTCCATATAACCACCTCATTATTTGAGATTTTAGATCATCGAGCATTTGGTTTTTAACATATCCAGCCGCTTTTTTGATATCCACGGTATTCCGGCAGTTTTCATAAATATCCAAAATTAAATTAATGGTTAGTTCGCTCTTTTTACTTATTATATAATATTCAGCGTCTTTAGGAGATTTGTTACTAATCACTTCCTCTATATTTTCTAAGCTCTTTCTTAAATTATTAAAACTGATATTATTACAACTATTTCCAAATTCTTCTATCAATGTATATTTTAATGAATATAATATTTTGTCCAATTTATTCATTTTAGTAATTTTTTCCGAGTATTCCAAAATTTGGTTATAAATAGTTTTTAATTTCTCAAGAACGTCCTTTGTGCTCTGCTTTCTCGTAATCCACTCCATTTTCAGTTTATCAAGTATTTCTAAAATTTTCTTATAGAAAGGATCACTATCATCATTTGTTATTTTCCTCGTGATCAACATGAAAAATGCATATACGTTATCGTTACTTTCTTTTTCTTCAATTTTATCGATATCTCTTATAAAATCTTTATCAATAATTGCCCAATCGTCTTCATTGAAGGGAGATACTTCGGATTTGCTGTAAATTAAATCTAAAATTTCCTCTAGTAACTTATATGATTTTCTAGATATGTTTTTACCTAAGTATTTGTATATGAGTCTCAGTAGTATTTTAATTGTCTCTATGTCTTCCTTGTAAATTATTTTTGCAGATGCGGCTGATGAAGGGCTCAGAGAGTTATAAAACTTCACTATAGCTGCTAATTTATTAACTAAAACTTTTAAGTGAGAGAGCTCCTTTATAATGTTCTCATCGATATCTGTTACAAACCGAATATTTGGTAAATCATAATAAAATGCTATCTTCTTTATCTTATCTTCATATTTAACAACCCAGTTCTCTTGTCTTTTTATGTCATTTCTTAGTTCATCCAAGTCAATACTTAAATCTTCGTCATTAACTTTCAATGATTTTAATTCCTTCTTGATCTCCTCTAAGAATGCCTTAAAACTAGTTTCCTCACTCTCCTCATCCTTTAAAACTTCTTTTAGACCATTTAGAATCCTGTCGTCCTGGGATAGTAATAAGTTATAATTATTTATTGTGTCCCTTAAGTTTGACAGAAGTCCAATAGAATCTACAACTAAACCAGACTCCTTACCAGGTGCTGGTCTATTGACTCTTCCGATAGCTTGTAGTAATTTATGGCCATAAATGGGTTTATCTAAATACATTACTCTTAATTGCGGTGCGTCAAACCCTGTTATGAGCATATCAGTTACGATGAGAATTCGGGGATCTGGCAAGTTTTTGAAATTATCTTGAATTATTTTATTAATTTCATCAAAATCATTAATGCCATACTTTTTTCTTAGCTCCTCCATGTATTGTTTAATGTCTTGATCGCTCTCATTATATTTATATGTCATAACAATTTCCGACCAATTTCTGGCTTGTTCGCCATATAAGTCTACGAGGTGTTTATCAAGAGCCCTTTTCATCAATACACACGCTTTTCTGTTAGCCATAACAATCATGGCCTTAAATTTGAATTTAGATAAGTTTAATTTAGATAAATCCTTAAGGTCTTTGATAAAGTCTATGGTTTGGGTATCAACTAAAATTGATTCAGCAATATATTTAGCTAACGCATCTATCCTCTTGGGGTTTAATAAGAAAACCTTAATCTCATTTATTACTCTCTTTAACTCATCATCAGAAATTTTTACATCTCCTTCTAAATACTCACTAATATCTTCACCCCCCTCTTCCTCTCTCTTAAGGTATTTATCGACGTACTCTTTCAGCGTTTTCTCATCTAACTTAAAATTTATTCCTTCGGTAATAGTTTTGTATATTATTTTTAGAGTAAAGCCGTCCTCAATCGAATTGTTTATGAAATACGCATCTAGATAATATTCGTTTAACTCTGGATAAGAGAACTCTTTTATTGTATCCTTATAGTCCGTTCTGAAAATAGGAGTTCCAGTAAAACCGAAGCTTATAGCTTTTGGAAAAACTAATTTTCTAACGGAAGCCAGACTACCATATTGACTTCTATGAGCTTCATCTATTAGAAATAAAATCTCCATTTTCTTAGAAGCCCCTAATTTAGAACATTCCTCAATTTTAGCCTTATCATTAAGTTCCGAAAGCCTACTCATTATCTTTTCGTATTCTGACGGATTTGAAGTCTTAAGATAATTCAAATATTCATCTTTCAATTCACAAAGAAGATTAATTATTCCTTCCCTCTCCTCATTTTCAATGTCTCCTTTTTGGAATTTCTGTATTGTTACTATATAAATGCCACGTGGTGGGCTCTTACTAACATTAAATTCTGATTCTTTAATCTGTCTTATTATATCATGAAGCTGATTAATACTGTTAATCAAATTAATGTTTTTATACTGAGTTATGAAATAATCATCTATTTTAGAGATACTGTCAACATGTTGTCTCTCTAAGTCTTTCCTATCTACGACTATGAAAACTATAGGAAATCTATCAGAGTAATTAAGTAGGAATCTATATGCGATAAAGAACATTGTATAAGTTTTACCGCTTCCTAACCAATGCCATATTAGTCCTTTATTCTTATTGGACCTTCCATCTAAATATTCTTTTATTCTCTCAAAAGCTTTTTCGCCAGCAAAATATTGATTGTATCTTGCAGCTATTCTAAAGTAATTATTATCTTGTTTAAGAACGAAAACATAATATTTGATAAAATTAAGTAGAACTTTGGGATCTAAGAGGTTGTATATATTCTCTTTACCATTAACCTTCCAAACTTGAAGATTCTTAACCCTACTCTCGTGATTATAGTTAGGAAATATAGGAACATAACCCTTTTTCATGCCGATAGCCAATCCTATATGAACAATTTTGGCAAGTTCCGGAACTTCTTCTTCATACCTTGAAAGCTGCTTTAATGCCTCTTCTACTGAATCTGGAAGTGCTTCACTCTTTATTTCCGCCAAAACTAAAGGGATCCCGTTTATGAACAACGTAAAATCAGGTTCATCACTCTTAATACCTTTAAACCTTAATTCATGAGCATAAATAAATGAATTTTTGGACACGTTATCATAATCAATGAGTTTTATATTAAGGAGAGTAGATGGATCCGCTGGGTTTTCAACAGTTATACCGTGTTTTATATAATTCGAAAATTCCGATAAAGTAGAATTTTGAATCTTTCTTTTTATTTCATTCAAGATCTTATTTATATCGCCATTAGATAGCTTATCAAATATATCCCTGTTTATCTCTTTTATTTTTTTATCTAGTTCTTCCTCTATGATATATGACGGAGAGATACTATGTTCTTTAAGATCAGGATAAGAATTGGTAATATTTTTCCATCCTAGTTTTTCGATATTCTCCATAAAGTACTTATGATCCACCGAAATCTCTGGCCTCATCTGAGGTCGCCTATTGCGATCGAATTTACCCTTATCTTGCCTGTCGTTAAGGCCGCTAATAATTTTTCTTTCAATTTCTTCATATAATCTAAATATTTTGTTTCAGTCTCAATTTTGTTATCAATTGTTGAAAGTATTTCTACTATTTTCTTCTGTTCTTCTAATGGGGGGATGGGAATTAATAGCTCCTTAGCCCAAGAATCTACGTTAAGTCCCCATACCCCAGTTCCAGTATGATATTTTCTTGCTAATGGTTGGACAAAGCTCAAGTAATAGAATAAGAAATTAACATCTAAATTACTGACCTTAAGGAGTAACTTAGATATATGATGTGAAAATACTGCTTTCCCCTTCTTATACCATTCAGGGAAGTGGACAATTGCAGGAGATCCAATTAATGAACCGTCCTTAGATTGCTCAGTGTTTGCTATTACTATATCTCCTTCCCTTACGAAATGCCTCTCCTTTAACCTATCACTCTTAATCCACGTCCAACCATCCTCCTTTAGCCCACCACCTTCCTTGACGCTATTCAAAGTAAGGAAAAGATAACCGTCTGGAATTTCATCCTTTGACTTCTCCCTACCACTATAACTTAAACCCCTCTGTAGTTCAGCAATCTCGCTTAACCTCTTTACTTCCCACTCCTTAGGAAATTCACTAAACTCAGTCTCATATTCAGTCAATTTTACTCACCATAATTCTAATTGCTTCGTCCAACTCTCTTTCCTTTTCTTCCCTTTCTTCTCTAATTTCCTCTATGCTGTTCAATAATTCTTCTATTTCTCTTATACTTACAGAATTATTACTTAGAGTTTTTGTAACATAATTAGATACATTTAAATTGTAATCATTTTTAATTATCTCTTCTATATCTACTACACGTGAAAAATTAAGCTCTGTCTTAAACTCTCTATACGTCTCTACGATCTTTTGGATATGTTCGTCATCTAGTTTATTTAATTTTCTAACTTCAGGGTGTTTAATATATAGGTCTGTAGCATCTATGAACAATATCTTTCCTTTTCTCTCCTTCTCTTTCTCTTTATTAAGTATCATTATTATACCCGATGCTTGAGTATTATAAAATAGTTTTTCTGGAAGCAAAATTATTGCCTCTATTAAGTCTTCATTAATGATCCTTTCCCTGACTGTCCTCTCTCTCCCTTCTCTAAATAAAGCGCCTTGATCTAATACTACCCCAACTTTCTTTTTAGCATAATATAACATTAATTGTACCCATGCCCAATCTGCTGTATTGTTAGGAGTAAAACCGTATTTGTAAATTTTACGTAAACTAATATCGTTCCCTATGGATTCTTCGCCATATCCGTCTTGATTCCAAGGGGGATTAGCTACAACATAATCAACTTGAAATTGTGAATTCTCGGCAAACTTAAGCTTCCTTAAACTATCTCCTATTTGTATCTCTACTAAATCGTTCTCAATCCCATGTAGTATGAAGTTTAATTTAGCTATTGCTGCCATGTCCGGGTTATATTCTTGTCCAAATAGTTTGACTCCACCGTTCTTTTCTTTTATATACTTGTAGGCTTCTATTAACATTGCTCCAGATCCCATGGCTGGGTCTAATATGTCAGATCCTGGTTCTGGATCAATCAACCTTATTAATAGTTTAATTACCTCATGTGGAGTATATACTTCTCCCTCTTTACCCTTAGTTGGAGCAAACTGAGCTAAAATATACATGTATGCGTCTCCTATGGCGTCATAATTAACATTGGAAAAATCTAGCTTATCGAAAAGTCTCTTTATCTGATCGAGTTTAGCCTTATGTTCGCTAGTTAAATTTGAAATTCCTAGCTTGTTTAATAAGGCTATCATCAAGTCTTTGCTTATAGTCTCTGGATTTAGTGTAGCGAATTTTATTAGGGCATTTTGGAATTCTACTAAGTAATCATTTTTCTTAGTTATTTCGTTCCATGTTAGAAGTTCCCCAGTATTTTCATCGTACATCTTAAATTTAGAGTTTGCTACAATATAAGCCTCTTTCTTTGAAAGCCCTTCATCTTTAATTATCTGATTAACTTCATCCTCATATTTGTCACTTATGGCTTTATAAAACAGAAATACTAATAATGATCTATAATCTAGACCTAGTCGAATTAAGTCCGCTCCTTGTTTTAAAACTGTAAATAAGTCTCCCTTTGATAGTTCAGATTCTAATAATTGATACTGTACGTACTTTTCGTCTAGAGCACTTTTGATTACTTTAACACAACCTTCTCTTTTTAAAATAGCTAGAAATTCTTTGATCGCTCCTATATGCTCCAGTTTCTTTTCTGTTACTAATTTGGAAAAGAGATTTTCAACGTCTTTCGCAGTAAAAGGTTTATTTTCAAAGTACTCATTTATATACGAATACCTTACTACTGCCCAACTAGGCAAGTTTTTTAAGCAACTGCCTTCTTTTTTCATATATTATTATCACTCTACTCTAGTTTATAAAGCTATTGGTCTATTTCTGTCTATCAATAGACCAGTCTATAAAAATATTTAATAGACTTACTCTAAAGGCTCTAACTAACCTACACATAGCGTTCAAATAGAAATGAAAACTATATAATAATATATGAAGAATACTATCGTCTGCCTCTACTACGTTATCTCCTAATTTCTTTACTGATCTCCAGCCCTTTGCCTCAACTACTACAGCCTTATCTTTATCTGCAAAAATAATGTCTGCTCTTTCTGTGAAAATAGGGTATTCTAGGATAATTGGATGGGTAACATTCAATTCCTGTAAGAGATCCAATAGTTTCTTCCACGCATTTTCTTGCCTGATAGAAGGCTTCTCGTTGTAAGTTTCAATATACTCATTCACTAAATTATTGTAGGCTTCGTCTGTTGCCGCTTTGAGTATTACTGGGAACGCACTACTTGTCACCAAAATAAATTATAAACTTTCGCTCAACTCTCTCTTTTAACATTCTAAATGGCAGCATGGTAATCGAAATCCTATCTTGTATAGTTGAAACCACTAATTTCGATGTAATAACATATGAAGCTTTGAGAGGAAAATCAGGAGAAGTAAAGGCTAGTGAGAAGGAGCTATTAAAGAGAGGAATTACTAAGGAATATATTGAAGATTTCATAGATGATGTTGAACATGCTGAGGGAGCAATCTGTGGAGAAATAAAGAGACTAAATGTGTATCTTGAAATATTGGACATTATAGGACTCTAATAATACTATGAAGGAATTGGATTGAAATAGTACTTCTTATTTTATGATTGAGTATAAAAGTTTCCATTAGCATAAAAACTTAAAGCAGATAATATTTTTATGTACTATAAACAATAGTTACGGTTTTATATTTGATATCATATATAGTCATATGTTAATGAGATATTGGGGCAGGAAACCGTTAGAGCTCATTGATAAAATAATGATTGATGTTCACGGTACCGTTATTGATCCATTTGGGGGTGGTGGTACAATAGTATTTTCAGCCTTAAGATATGATAATAAGGCTATATATTTAGATATTAATCCTTATGCATGGTTAGTAACTTTTGTTAACGTAGTAAGTATTGATCCGAAAGAGTTTGAGGAGAAAAGTAAAGAAGTTTTGGAAAACGTTTATTTAGGATCTGTATTTTCTCTTCATAATGATTATCTTTATTATCCTAATGGTAAATTTTTTTGGAAAAGAAGAAATGCTGATAGGATTACAGAGTTTTTCTCTAGAGAAAATTTCATGAAGCTATTTTCTATTTTAAAGAGTATTGACAAAGTTGAGAGTGAAACTGAGGTAAAAATAGCACTTTATGCTGCATTTTGTTCTTCTCTTTTCACGTCTTCAAGAATGAAACGAAGAAACTCTGGTAGCTGGGGAGTACCTTCTTATTGGGTTCCAAAAGAACATGAAGAAGTGAATGCGGAAGAGGCTTTTAAAATGTCTGTTAAACGTTTTTCGTCTTATTTTAGGAGAAATAAAGGTTATGAATTAAACGTAGATGTTAAACTTTTAATAGGTAACGCATTAGCTTTTAATTACCCTGATCAGTCAATAGTTTTCACTGATCCACCGTATTTTGATGAAATACAATATATGGAATTATCCTTTTTCTATTGGGCCTGGTTAAGGGAAAGTAATTTCAAAAAAGTAATTCGAGAAGTTTTAGGCTATGAACCCGAATTTAGAATTAGTGATGAGATAATTGTTAATCCTAATAGAGGAGTTACGTTTGACAAATATATGGAAACGCTAAAGGCGTTCATCATAAAGGTTTCTAAAGTAAACTCTAAGTATCTTCTCTTTCATTATGATAATGACAAGCTAAGAGAAAAGGTTATTAAAATAGTCAAGGAAAATTGGACAAGGATAAAGGTTGATGATTTTGAAATAGTAAAACAAAGGAAAATTGGACCTAGAGGAGGTAAAAAATATTTGTTAGTTTCAAATCCTTAAGTAGAATTGCTTTTATCTATTATTTCGCTGAATTGATCTAAGAATTTTTTGACAGTATTCTCGTCTATACTTACTACTTTAGATTCTACGTTTTTTTGCAAACCGTTGATAGTAAAGTTTGCCGAACCGTGCATAGTTATAGAGTCATCTATTATCAACATCTTTGTATGCACAATTCCTTGAGAATCGGCCTTAAGTTTTATTACCTTAATTTGGTTATTTTCTGCCAATTGTATTGCGTCTTTATTTTTATCGTCGTCTAATGTCACTATCGTAATATCTAGGTCTCTGTAGGCTTTAATATTAGTGAGATCGTCTATTATATCTTTTCCTATCCAAGGTGAAACAATCTTGATGTTTTTTTGAGCCAGTCTTATTAAATCAATAAATACGTTATATAAGCCTTTAGTAATTATGAAGTTTGCTTTTCCCATCCAATCCTTATATGTGCTCAAGAATTCACTTACTAACTCTCTACTTAGAAGAAACGGCTGATCGTAAGGACCAAACATACAGCCTTTATCCATACCTACACAAGAATTGCAGCCATCCCAACATAGCGGTAAAGATGATACTACGTCTTTAAACGTTTGCCTAGTATTGGAATCTTTATTAATTTCCTTTCTTTTAACCTTTCCTACATAATTTCTTACAGCTAAGTGTAAAGGATGAGTGTATTGATATTGCGAACTCCATTCATTATAGACGTCATAAAGTATATCTAATATACTTTTATCTATTTTACCATTGAAATTATAAATGGTATTCTTCATGTTATTTAAGGAACTGTTGAATCTTTTTTCATGATTTGGAAAGTCTAAGGTTAATATGTCAGTTATAAGATTTAGTAAGTTTGTATCTCTCTTTCCTATCATATTAGCTATAGCCCTAATGTATCCTAGTCCTCCATAAACACTTTCAATAATATATACTGCTGATAAATTTGCGAGCTTATTATTGCCCATTAAGTTACGCAAAATAGGATGAGTTATAAAATATGTTATGTCATTGAGTACAGAAGATGATGGGGTAATAGGTATTATTATCTTGCTAATGATCATGTGAGCCAAAGTATGTAATAATATAAAGCTGCCAAATTCTGCAAGGTCTTCATTGTCACAATCATTTTTCTGCTGATTTCCTTTACGTAAATCGTCAAATTCTTTTTCAAATCTTTTCATGGCATTAAACCCTGCATTACTATTATTTAGATTGACGTAAAGCCTTTTTTTAGAACCGAAGTATATCTTCTTTTTAACGCAAAGCCATGCTCGTAGTTTAGAATTATTATCAAGCAAATATTTTATATAATCTCGTAAAGTATATATACTGAATTTAATTATTATTCCATTTAATTTTCTAAGTCTAAATCCTATTCCTTCTTTATAGCTTACCCATAGAAAATCTTTATACATAAGGTCAGCATACTTTGAGTAAAAGATTGAAGCATCGGCAAAAGCATGTAATTTTATCGTATCGCTAAACTCTATCTTTCCTATTATTCTCTCAACGTTATTAATTTTAACGGTAATTAAAGAAATTATTTTTCCTTTTTTCCCTATTTCTCCTTCTTCTTCTGCGAATCTTACGATATGTGGAACAACAGTGTATAATCTCTCGTAAGAAACTGGTCCATAATAATATTTACAAGCATTTTTTCCTTCGAATGCCTCACATTTGTTCATTAATGGACATTGTCGTTTATCATTAAGGAGTACGAAGCCATATTTACAATAATATCCATGAATCAGAGAATCATAGTTAAAATTCATTAATTTAGGAAATATTGATATAACGTCAGTCTTAGAAATTTTGTTTCTATTTTTCAAATTCTTATCCTCGTATTTTATGCTGGTATTATTGTTCTCGTTGAATAATGTTGCATTAATTGTTGAAGGTAATATAACCTTAAAGTTTTCTCTACTATAGAAAAAGGGCGTGTAACTATCTACTATGCCGTTATTCCAATTTAGATTATTAGGTGTTGAATCTAAATATGTTATAGGTACTAAAATTATTGCATATTTTCTCCTACCGAATAATTGTTTAAATGGCGTAAACGTATAAAGTGACTGAATTCCACTTTTTTGAGTTCCAGAAAATTCACTCATCATTATCACTCTCGTCTACGTCTACAAGTAGGTTAATATTTGGCGAAGGTGGGAGCATTAATAAACTAAAGAAAACATAATTTGCAAATATCTTATCTAAAAGTGTAAACACATCTACATAGTTTGATTGTGTAATTAATGTTTTATTAAAACTAGAGATAAATCCTATAAATCTTAAATACTTCTCATAACCTTGATCTAATGCAGCATTAATTATTTCAACTAAATGACTAGTTTTATCAAGGGCTTTTTTAACGCTATCTTTTATACCCGATAGAAGATCACTTTTTTCTTTTTTATTGATAATATCTAGCAGATTATTTGAGGAATTGGATATTTTTATGTTATCTAATTTTTTATAAAAATTCTCAAGATTTTTCAATTTTATGTTTAAGTTTTGTATAAGAGATTTAAGGCTATTGTTACTAGCTGTACCAGAATATAAGCTATCTTGAATTTCTTTTAGTATTTCAAAGCTTTTATTTAATATATAAATAATTTCTTTCTTATCAAATATCTTGAGTTCATCAGTATTTTGTTCTTCTATAAAATTTGCCGCCTCTGATATAGAATTGAGAGTATTATTTATGTATTCGTCTATTTTCTGACTAATTTTCATATTATTATTTTTATTGTCAATAATAATTTCCATATCATTATTAAGCTGCATTAAAGTATCTTTTAAGGTCTGTTTTAGTTCTTCGTCTGAAAGGTCTAGGCATAGTTGCTTCTTCAATTCTTTCGTAGTATCTTCTGAAGCCAAGGCATTAATAGATTGAGAGATTAATTGCCTAGCTATATCTTTGCACTCATCATATTTATTTCCATCATCTACACAAGTACTAATACCTTTAACTGCCCATTTTAAAAGAATGTATGAAAAGATGTGCTGTAGTATAATTTCAATATTCATAGAATTAGTTGTAATGAAACGTAATTTTGAATTTAGGTTAGTTAATGTATTTCTGAGATCGTCGTTATAGATATATAGTGACGCATAGGGTGTAGATTGTAATGTTAATATACCAGTAGCTATTCTGTAATTATTTTCGTTCCTTCCCGCTCTTCCTATTCTTTGAATAAAACTCTCTTTTGACAATGGCAATTTATGTTGAATTACTAATGCTACATCTCCTATATCGATACCTAACTCCAATGTAGATGTAGAAAATAGAAGTAATTTTGTTTTATCTTTCTTGAAGCTTTCTTCTATTTCTGATCTTTTTTCAGGAGACAAGAGAGAATAATGTTCATCTATTCCATTTTTTATATTCTCGGCGAAATTTCTCAGTTCGTCGTCATCTCCACATATCTTGCTATAGGCTGCCAGGAAAGGCCAATAGTACTCGTCTTTACAACATAAATTTTTAGGATCTTTGTAACAAAGATGATCCCTTATTTCTCTACCTTGTCTTCCTCCTAGAATCGTATTCCAAAAATATTTGTAGA
>Ga0081529_119274_pt1 | contig 15475 bp, 20 predicted proteins | sample EchGeymetagenome_FD_71012 | JGI IMG/M metagenome (GOLD analysis project Ga0081529, IMG submission 71012) | Ferrous microbial mat and aquatic microbial communities from Echinus Geyser, Yellowstone National Park, USA - transect B T=78-80 C v2... ...
CGCTAGAGGATCTGGCTAGGAGGGAATATGAGGTAGAGGGTAGGAGGTTGAAGCCTACGAAGGTTTGGAAGGTGCAGCCTAAGGGTAGGAAGGGTTTTGTGATGGCGTTGTTCAAGACGCCAGATGGTAAGACTGTTAGGAAGGTAATAGCGAAGGTAGACGAACAAGGAAACATAATAACCTAAACAAAACAAAAACAAACTAAAAATCAAAATTAAAAACAATCCCTTTATTTTTATTTCAGCACCCTTAGGCAAAATAAAGTATTAATACTAACATCGTCACTACCTCATTAGTAACTATGAATTGTTGGCTTAGTATAACCAGGGACTGTGCAGAACCCTGCCGTTGCTCAAGTCAGCATCCATTAATGCTAAGTTTAAATCCTGGAATAGAGAGTGGGGACATTATAATAATTGCAGAGGAGACAGGTGTGCCATGTTGTATAGCCGTGGTGCATGGTATTAATAGCCCTAGTGAAAACAGGGTTTATGTATATCTAAGTGATTGTAAAGATCCCAATATCCTCAGCGAGAGTTCGAGAACCATGGTTGTAAGAATTGCAAAATCCACCAATCTCGTAGAATCAATAATAAATATTGATTTGAAACTATGTAGATAAAAATATAATACTTAAAAAGAAGGGAGGCGAAATATTCGTTTACTATGAGGAAGGAGCAGAGTCGTGTACTTAGGAGAAGCAATATTAGATGGCTTGTGGTTGGTTTATTATTCCTCGCGATAACGTTCAACTATGCAGATAGGGAGATCTGGGTACTGATGGAACCTGCATTTTCAGTGTCATTTGGATGGTCAAGACCAGGTGCTCCCTTATCACATCTTGCATTGGCTAATATAGGTCTGATATTATTTATATGGTCTTTATCCTATGCAATCTTTAACTTTCCTGGTGGGTGGATTACTGATAAATTGGGTATTAGAAAGGCGATGGCTGTATTCTTTGGATTGTGGTCCACATTTACGGCATTTACGGCAGCTGCGTTCAACTTCTTATCAATGGCTATAGTGAGAGGTCTAATGGGCGCTTCTGAGGGTCCCGTGTGGCCCATAAACTCAAAAGCTAGTAAGAATTGGGCTAGTGTGAAGGATCCTTCAAAGGCATTTACGTGGGCTGGGTCTGGCCAGGCCATAGGGCCAATAATAGGCTTAGCAGGTGGTGCAGCCCTTTATTCACTATTAGGTTGGAGAGGGGTATTCATATTCTTTGGTGTCTTAGGTGTAATACTTGCTGTTGTGTGGTATTTCGTGGTTAGGGATAATCCGGAAAAGCATCCATGGGTTAATGAGGCAGAACTTAAATATATTCAGGAAGGTAAGGTTTTACCTACAGAACCTGTTTTAAACTCGGGCGATGCTTGGAAAATAGCATTACGTATTGTGTTCACAACCCAGGCAGGCATTGGCGTTCTCTTAACATTCATATCCTTTGGATACATACTCTACACATTCCTGTACTGGCTACCTCCATTAATGTATGGTGCCTTTGTCCACTCTATCACAAAATCCGGTTATTACTCAGCAGCAATTGATACGGCACTTTTCGTGGGCTTCGTAGCATCGGGGCCATTTAATGATTGGTTAGTTGCACGCTTTGGTAAGGTTATGGGTAGGAGACTTGGTTCTATCGTACCAATGGCATTGATGATCGTTTTTGTTGGTTTATCGTACTTCACAGGTACAGCTCATGAATTATTACCAACAGCGTTATTATTAGCAACGGCTGCGGGACTTATGAATCTTACGGTTGGTTCATACGCAGTTAATGGTTTTGATATAGCACCGCCAGGAACAACAGCAACAGTGTATGGCATATACAACGGTATACTAAATCTAATGGGCGCATTCAACTCGATAATAGTGAGTTACCTATTCATTAAGTATGGACTATTCATCGGATTCACAAGCGCCGTATTCTTTATGGCACTATTTCTAGCAGGATACTTAATATTCATAAGAGAAAGTACGTGGAAAAGGGCTGTTGAGTACGGCTATAAACTAGTCAATGAAGCCATAAATAAATAATTTTCAACGGTAATAGTATTTATATTAAAATCAAATAGAATTTTTCAAGAATTTAGCGGCCCCGGTGGGATTTGAACCCACGACCTACGGCTCCGAAGGCCACAATTATGTAACAAACACGGCACGGGCTTAACACGGAAGAGCTGTAACAATTAGCCCAATGGGTTTAAGGTTGTGCCTGTGCATCTTAAACCTGTTGATTAGTTGTTACGCTAGCCATCTCTTTTCTAGAGGTTAAGGTGCTCATCAAATGGTTGTAGTATTCCTTTAGAATATATAGAGGATACTATTTCCTCTAGAGTCTCCTTAGGCACGCCCGTCTGTTTAAGGTACTTGGTGAGTTTATCGAACAAGGCGTTAAGCATGGGGACTATGCTGAGGACGGACAAGACTAGTGCCTCATCATCATCAATGTTTAGGGTCTCCTCCTTGAAGGCTGAAAGTATGTACTCGACGGCGCGGATTTTCCCCTCTAGAGCCTCCTTATCATAATTAATGCCCTCTTTATCTAATATGTCCCTCCACCTTCTGAGCGTTTCTACGGTCAACCTTGCCCAAGACACTATGTGATCCATGACGAGGTCGTAGAGCTCCGGCACCCCGTAAAGATACGCCACGCCAAATGCAAAAACGGCAACAATGCCCCTCATCGTTGGGACGTAGAGCTTCCAAGTGCCGCTACTCCTCCTCTCTATGAACCTGACGTAGCCCAAGTTTCTAGCCTTCCTGAGGGCCGCGTAGATGTATCGAGAGCCGTGCAGGTCAAGCTTCTCGGCGCATTCCTCAATCGCCGTGTAATTTACTGGCTTACGAGCTTCCACAAACTTCAATACCAGGCACTCCAATACCTTAAACATGTTGAATAGGCTGGTGTCCATACCCGTGTCCTGGCTCGGCTCGCTTGAACCCATCAGCTTAAGGTTAAATGCGTAGAATTTAAACTTTTTCATCCATTGTGAATTCCACAAACCACGATTACAGCAAATTCCACGTGGTTTATGGAAGCCACGTGAAATTCACGTGAGGGTATGATGAGGTATAAATATAAGGGGGTTGTGGAGTTTACGCATGGTGGTTCAAGGATGGTTAAGGTGTATGAGAGGTACCACGTGAAGGTTGTGGTGTGGAGTACTGGCAAGTATGCAGCGGTTGTGAGGGATAAGGATATGGTTGAGAGACTGAAAATATTCGACAACCAGAAGATCGTGTTGAGGGTACGTGACATTGTGCTGAACGTTCGGCTTAACTACCACGAGATCGGTGGGTCTAGGTACATCGTGTTCTTCTTGCCGAAGTCACTGAACCCAACGTGGGCGAAGCTACACAGTGAGGGTAGGGAGGTTGATGCCGAGGTTATTGTATCAAGGGAGACAACAAACGAGCTCGAGGTGATCCATTCATGACCACGGCACAAACTACAAACCTGAAAGATGGTCCAAGACCAGTCAAGTCTCAGGGAGGTGACGCCCCGGCCTCCCTTGGTTCAAACAGGGGCGCCTCGGTGGGGCTGGGCGGTCAAGCCCCGCAGGGCATGCAGGGGTGGGATGAATGTGGGGCAGAGTTAGGATAGAGGGGACGGCTCGGAGGTGAGGGGTATGGCAGGGGGAAGGAGGGACTTAGGTAGGGGACACAAAAGTAACAAAGCGGGTAGATATAAACCTGTCGCCCGCAGGTTCAACCCTCCTGTCCACGTAGTGGTGGCGCTCGACGGCAATGAAAAGGTCGAGGGATCACTAGTCACGTGGGGGCGTTGGCTGAAACTGAAAGTAAACAACGGCAACACACTGCTCGTGAACCCACGTTACGTAAAAACCGTAGAATTCCTACGCAACAATGACGGCGAGGCGAACGACCATGGGGGCACTAAAAAACAATAGTGCTTCGTATAATACTGGTGGGTTGGGCAATTTCTACGGTGTTTCCTCCGTCAAGAATAGCCTACATAGGCAATTTCTGCCGAGGAAGTCACGGGGAAATTTGCCTTCGCAGGCAACTTTTGACGTGAATAATATGTGCAAAGTTGACAGTAAAACAGGAGGGGGATATGCACGGAAAGTCAATTGTGGTCCCTGCGGTGGTTGTTGTGAGGACCGTGTTAGGTGGCTTACGTTGCGTGGTGGTTGTGCATGCTTGTTGGATTTACTGTTTTCGTTGTTTAGGAGGCTTGGTCTAAAGGTGAAGTATTGTGATATTGTGAATGCCCCTGGTTTTCACGAGGTTTTCTGCCTGAGGTGTCGTGAAGGTGAGGTCGAGTGTAGTGGCTTGGTCCTGCCAAAGGAGAGGGAGAGGATTCTGAGCAGAGACGTACTGTTCAAGACAAGCTACTTCAACCAGCGAATTAGGGAGGCTGGCACGATCGCCCAGGTTCGTGAGTACATGAGGCTTGCTATTGAGAGCGAGCTTTTCGCGAATATGGGGATGCCCGTTGCCCCTGGCCATGTGGACCGAACAATTAATGAGTTGTTGAGTGAATTTAAGGTGTTCCACAGCGAGGTTGAGCTTGCGCTCGTGCTTTGGTACGCCATTGGCTCTGACAAGAAGTTGCTCTCCAACGTAATGCCTGGCCTCCTATCGCCGTACACGGTTAAGACGAGGAGGCGGTATGGGAATTGGACAGACGTTCTAGAAGTTGAGTGCGTGCTTTGCAGGCTCGGTGGCAAGCGCGTGTTCTTCGACACGACTGTCGGCTTCACGGCCTTCACCAGAAAATTATTGATGCACCTGGTGTATGACCACGGCATCAGGGACTGGCGGTTACTGCCGCTTGTTTCGTTCATGGTTAGGAATACAAACGCTACTACGCGGGGCCCTGTAGAGGGCGGTGGGCAGGGTGCTGAGTCCCCGGCTGGTGGTAAGCTTGTCGATGCATTAATCGATGTGTTGGTTGCGGTAGGTCTGATCGAGGTGGATGGCGGTGTGTATAGGTGTCGATTGGATGGGCTCGCCTTCAGCGGTAAGGAGGGCATCGCCGAGCACCTGTTGAGGGATCACGTTGATTTGGCCAGGGATGTCGAGACAGTAATCGACACGCTTATAGGCACAGCCTGTGGGTCGGGCAGTGGGTCGAGAACCACAGACGCTTCAGTGAGTACCCAACAGACTGCGGCTCGGGGCGGCTCAAACCAGAGTGAAGCAACTTCTGCATTGTCCGTGGGTAGGGACTTGTTGTCCGACTTGGCTAGCGCCACGGGGCTTGGCGAGCAGGTGATTCGGTCGTTCCTGGATTGGCTGTTTAATGAGGAGCTCGCCAAGCACTGGTCGATTGGGTTGCACGCGCTCGTGGAGGATGTGTTAAAGAGCGGGCATGCGGGCCCGGTTGAGCTCAGGAGGCGGTTGGGTATACAGTCTCACTCTGACGTTAAAGAAAACATCAACGACCCGAGGTACTTCAGTTTATTGAGCACGGTGAGGAAGATCGCTAATTACCTGGTTAAGGCGGGCTTAGTTGATTACGTGGAGGATGTGGACGTAATAAACTGCCGAAAATGCACGGGAAGCATTAATTCAAATTAAATACTTACTATAGATTAAGTAATTACGTGAATTCGTCATAATAGTGGACATCGAATGGGTCGACCTGCTCTACATTCAGTTCATCGTCGTCGAATAACGCGGAATCATCATGGCAATCCAAACCGTAATAATCAACGACATCAACTAGGTTGTATAATTTTATTTTTCCGTTGCCGACGACGGCTATTACCGCCTCCACATTGCCGATAAGCTCGGCGACCCTGTAGAACGCGCATACCTGCCTCACTGTAATGTATGGGTATCCACTACCCTTCACCTCCACAAGGACCAATCGCCCGCGCTTTCTGGCGATTATGTCACAACAGGGACAATTTATGTAGAAAACTTCAAAGCCCGCTGATTCATACAATTTTGCAACCATTTTTTCGGTGAACTCCACGTACAATGCTTATTCAATTAATAAAAAGAAAAATGCAATCATTAATCACCGAGCTCCCTACACGTCACCGCGCCTAACCTTTCTGCATTATAATAATTCATTAATGCCCTAGCTGGGTCATCTGCATAAATGAGCTTCACAGACAATTCATTACCACGCCAGTACTCAATAATTACTTCGCCACCACCCTCATACAGGCAGTAACTATCGACAACGCCCAAAACCTCCCTGGCAATGCGCAAACCAGCGCTAACTGCCTCATCAATCGTTAAAGCCCTGATATCCACGGGAATAAATAAGTCGTCCTTATACACGAACCAGTTCACGCTTAATTACGGTTAATTATTTTATTTTTAATTTATTCTTGTGAAGCCTATATACTTCGTTCTATGTTCACTCTTCGCCATTAATAAACGTATCGAACAACTCCTCATCCTCAACGCTAGGGATTAACTTCAAACCGCCGATTTCAATCACCAATCTAAAAGCCCTAGATAGGGCATCACGAGCGCTCAGCACTTGCCTTTTCTTAATAAGCACATTCTTGAGCTCCATTTCAATTATACCTACCAAAGCTACTACATTAAAGTAAAGAAGCGTTATTTAGTATGCTCTAAACTCGGTATTCTTTTTGCATATATTCTTAAGAGGGCATTGATCACAATTAGGGTTCTCCTCCTTACAATAATTAATCCCTACCCAGAATGCGCCATAGTCTATGAGAAATGGATCCCTATCTTCCCCGAATGTTCTAACGAGTTCTTCAATGCGTTTCCTCTCCTCTTCAGCCTTAACGATATTTCTCTCCTTTTCTACGGAAACCTTATCTAAAAATCCCGTTCTCGCGAGGACTTTCGTAACATGCCCATTCACAACCATGGGTATGGAACTCCTTATCCTCTCATCATCTCCAAATATTTTCACGTACAACATGGGGTGTGTTATCCATCCGACATATAGGCGTGCAGCTTTCTCGTAAAGAAGTCCTGAAAGTAGTGAATCTCCGAGAATTCCTTCATTAAGTAATGCACGTGGATTATCATACTTGCTACTAAAGTAACGATAGAGACCTCCATATTTATTAGATATATTATGAACTGTAAGCATAAATCCGCCTATTCTAAAAAACGTAATCCCCTCCTTGCTAATTCTAATGACCCTAGTCTTAGGCTCATAGATCTTCAATGCAAACCCTATTACTTCGTAAATCTTATCGAAATAATTCTCAGGTTTCATGAAGAATTCATATCCATATTGTTCAAATAATTTTCTAGCGGTCTTTCTAGCGGTTTCTGATTCTGCTTGCTGATCAAGCACGGCAGCTAAAAGAAAATACCTTAGTAGAAATTCCTTATCATTAATTAATTCATGTAACTTCTGTTTAGTTTCATCCTGCAAATCTGGGCTCTCCCATAAGAGTGTGCTTTCAAGATCCTTTCTTATGTTCTCAGCACCTATCCTCTCAAGCTCCCTAAGTAACTCTTTTCTTTCATCGTTTGAAAGTTGACGTTTAATTTCCTTGCGCATCGTAGTTTTATCTTAACAGATAATTATAAAGTATAAGTTAACGAATTGAAGATAGACGCTGAACCATAATTTTATTGAGTGGATTAATGAGTATCCTGTGGATTCGTTACAGATGTATTTTTCGGCTTCCCTGGAGTTGCAGGAGGAGCTTATTAAGCATGGGTTCCAAGTGTCTAGGAGTCGTGATAGTAAGATTAAGATGCCTATACCCATAATATATGCTAATTTTCAGGGATGGGTTAAGCCTAGAGAAGCTATAACAATCGAGAGATTAATACCACCAGAATGGCTTTCTAGATCCCAAAAGTCTCGGGTGACAGGAAACTAAGGTTGGGAATAAAAAACATACTACTTACCTCCAGATGAAGTCTTTGTCAGAATTGGGGTTATAAAGAATGTAAATGCTGTAGTACTGAATCTCAACGTTAGGAGTTATCATATTGAGAGGACGTCCTTTAGGGGAATCAATCCTGAGAAGTGGAATAATTGGGTCATGATTTACATAAACCATCAATATATTGATGATATCATCGGATTACTCGAAAAATACTTAGATAAACAATTTCTAGATGGAACAATGTGTAAAGTTGAGTATGAGGAGCAACAGGGTGGTAAGGAAAAGACTTATTTCTGCAGAGTACCCGTTAGGGACTTTAGTTTTTGTTTGGGATGTTTTGATCTTGCATGGAGATACCTAAATATTAAGGCTGAGGAACATTGTCGTTGGAACCCTGGGCTTAAACTATGTACTAATATTAATGCCGCACTTGGGGAATTGAAGTTGAGACTTAGGTATGACCCTAGTTTACAGACTTATGCGAAGGTTGGTGTTGCGAAGATAGTTGGTAAGAGGCCACAGATTATGGTGAAGTTGTCCTCAGAGGGACCCTTAAAGACAATCAATGGAATAATTAAGCAACAAATACGGGACAAAGCACGTGGTTCACTCACTTACTGTGACCATAAAGCTAAACAGCAATTCCTTATACTCGACCTACCCAGATTCTACATAGCATTAAAAAGTACTAAGGAGTACCTGAATAAGTTACCGAGTGATTGAGTTATATTACGTGCTATCCTTAGTTCGTAATTTTCTCTCTATCTCCTGCCTGAGCTTTGTTCTCAGCCTCCTCGCATCATCCCTAACAATTATCTCTATATTGTCTCCATCAACGCCCAAGGCCTTCGTTATCGATCCATCCCTCACGCCTAACCTCTCCTCTATCGCCTCCCTAAGCTCCAGGTCTATCTCGTAGCCTATGCAGTTCCTGCCCAGCCTCCTCGCCACTGCGCATGTCGTGCCGGTGCCCAGGAATGGGTCGAGCACGGTCTCCCCCCAGTAGCTGTACAGCCTAATTAAACGCTCGACGAGTTCCTCGGGGAACGCGGCTGTGTACTTGCTCCACTTCTCGTGTGGTAGCACGTTCTTTATGTCCCAAACCGATAGGTACCACTTCTCGCCCTGGAACCTATTCACATCAATCCTGCTCCTCTCCCTAACCTGCTCGGGGACGCTTGCCCTATCGAACTCGCCGGGCTTCTTGAAAACAACAATTTCTTCATATATATTGTCGGGGTAGTAATACATTGGGTATGGGTGCTGAATCACGACACCGCTCCTCCTGCTAATCCTTATGTACCCCTCAGGCTTACGCCAAATTATCTTCTCCTGATACTCAAAACCAACCTCGTGAACCATGACGCTTATTAAATCGGCAACGATTGGGTAGAGCCTACCGTCAATCCTAACGTCCTGCGTCACAAACACAGCAACCCTGCCGCGCTGTAAGACCCTCAACAACTCCCTACCAACCCTCCTCAATAAATTAAGGAAGTCATCATAGGACTTGAAGAGGTTGGGGAAGTCAAACGGCGCGTTGTAATATGGCGGTGAGGTAACAACCAAAGCAATACTGCCATCTCGCAACTCACGCATATCCTCCGAACTACCAAATACTACCTTTATTGAAACCATTACTTCTCACCCTTATATGTCACTAATAGGTATTTAATCCTCTCAATGAGAGAGTTCCACGTAATGGAATCCTTTATAGCCCAGAGAACTATATCACCCGTGGATAGCTTAAGCACCTTCAGGAACTTCTGCCATGTGTAACCATGCTCCTTAAGCTCCTGAGACCACGCCGTCCATAAATACTTCGGCAAGTCGTTAAAACTCCACACGGCAATTCTATCACAATCTGCGTCATTATTCTCACCACAAATGCTCCGTCTAACACTCTTAATCTTATTCTTTATATCAAGTGGTTCATTCACAGCAGGCAACTCCATAGTGTATACCCCCAACCACATACTACTATGCCTAAACCATTTATAAAACTTATGGTATAATTTAGGTGCTTTGATTACGGCTATCCCTGCTTCTAGATCTCTTAGGACTTAGGACTTATAATGATTTTATTTTAGAAATATGCATTCTTGGCTTGGCTTTACCCGTAACTTAATAACTTGTTCTATTCATTGCTTCTTGTGAGAGGGTTTCGTGGCTTTGTAATGTTAAGTTAGGTGATAATGCTTGCTGATGTTACTTATGGGGGTGTTAAGTAATCCCAAGCCTTGTATTAGCGAGCTCTTCGCCAAGCAACACGCATTTAAAAAATGAGCTTAACGATAATGCTTTAATGTTACATGAATTATATTTCTCAAGTCTCTAAGATGTTGCATTTATGTTGAAATTACCATTACGACTAACTAAGGCTGGTGCTAGGATAGTTGATATTAAGTTGACCTCAGCCTGCAATTCACGCCGATCAATATGCACGGCGCTAGCACTCATAATATATGAAATGCAGACGTAATAATTAAGGAGTTAGTGATGTATAAAGGCAGTGTTAAATCATTACTGTGGCTTGTGCATTTAGTTATTAGTACTTGATATGGTATTCGGTAACAAATTATTGAGGCAAGTCTGGAGGTGGTCGATGAGGGTGAGTGGCCAATTGGCTGTTACAAGTGGGAGTTGAAGAAGTGGCTGAGTGAGGAGTTGGGGGAGGAGGTGGCGGAGGAGATGGTGGAGAAGGAGCCAAGCGTCCCTGTGAAAAATGTATCGTTCAAGGTGTACCCAATGATTATTGAGGCGAGGGTTCCAATGAACATACCGAGCATTGAGATGGCTAGGGAAGTAAGGAAGGCGATGACCTCACTCACTAAGTTAATTAATAAGTATGGCAAATACATTAGTGAGGGTGGGGGTGGTGGGTGAGGAGCTACAGTGCTCTGAGGATAATGGTGAGGCTTGGGTTGAGGTGAGGGGGCTCAGGTTTAGGGTTGGTGTTGGTAATTATGGTAGGTTGCTTGAGAGGTTGGCTGGGCTTGGCTACAGGGTTGAGAGGTCCAGAAGCTACACCTGGGTTGTGGCGAGGAAGCCCTGCGACGAGGCTGTGAGCGAGGTCGCCAGGGTGGTAGAGGAGGTAATGAGTGAGGAGGAGGGAGGAGAGGCCGGAAACAGGGTATGCAATCCAGCCGATATACAGGGTATCGCCAACTCCGTCGTAAATAGGGTTTCCAGCCTAATACCTAGCCTTGGGGATGTTGTTGATGAGGTGGCTGTTAACTTGGAGGCTGGTAATCACGTGATGCTCCTCGGCGGACCAGGCAGTGGCAAAACCTTGATCCTTGATGCGATTTATGAGGCGTCTAGTAACCCACTCTACGTGAATATGGCAGATGCCTCTGCTGCTGGCATTGAGGACCTAATAATCGAGGCTGGTTGCTTCGATGTTGTCCTGCTTGACGAGGTTGATAAGGCCAGGAACGTGGCGCTTAGCCCATTACTGCAGTTGCTAGACCACGGTGGTAGGTTGAGGGTTACGAAGAGTGGTAAGACCACGGTTATCGAGGCTCCCTGGGTTAGGGCTGTTGCAGCCGCCAACCCATTCAACCCAAGGCTTAGGGCTAGCAATTGGTGGATGCCTCTGATGGATAGGTTTGTGCCCATCGAGGTACCGCAACCAAGCGTTGACGAGATAGTGACATTCATGAACAAGGTAGCAAATGCGGAAATGCCGAAGTGGGTCAGGGAGCTAATTGAGAAGTATATCGACGCAATAACGCTACGAAAGGCAGAACAGTCTGCAAAGTACATAGCAACCTCACTAAGGAGAGGCAGGAGCGAGGACGTGGTCAGGGCTAGGGTTGAGCGGATTTTACAAACAACAAGGTTTATCACAACAAGGAGCAAGTAACACGTAACGACAAGTATAGATGTTTATCAAAACACAACGTGGGAAATTTATGAATCTCTGGCGTACAACGATCAGTGCAGAACCAAAAAATGAACAAAGCCCAGAACCCACCCCACTAGAGGAGAGCCACAAAAAACACGATTTTGTGCCTCTTACTCTCCTGTTTCTCTATGGGCAACCTGCACGGTTTACCCACCGCACATTTTTGCTTACACAGGCAAAATAAGCCGTGACTTTCACGGCTATTTTTGAACACGTGGGCAAGAAAGCACGTGAAAAGCAACGGGAAACTTGACCAAACAAACAGCAGGGTGTGGAGCACTGCTTGTAGGCCTGTGTTGGTGTTGCCTACGTTGCCTTCACGATACCCCTGGGGTATTTAAAATCTTCGGGATCGTGGATTTACGTAGGGACTGCCTCATCAGTAATTTGCTCACCACTCCGTCTCTCTTCTCATACTCCCTAATGATGAGTATGAGTGCGATCGCTATTGCTAGGGCTATTATAAATCCTTTTAATCCGCTGATTATCATGTTGAGGAGTTGTTGTATTTGTTCTGGCGATGCAACCATTATGAAAAATATAGATATGATTGACAATACTCCGATTAGTCCAACTATCTCATTCCACAAACCACTCATCATTACAGTATTGCAGCGAGAGTTAAAAACCATGCGCAACGGATCAACGCAACACTCTTAAGATAGTGCACACCCTATACGTATCCACGGTATGGGAAGGATTTATATCTATGAACCTGACCAATACTTAATGCCGATTGAGGTTGAGAAAGCTGAGAAATACCGCGTAAACAAGCATGGGACTGAGATCAATCAGCAACAAGCCTAGGCGTAGCCTTAGTTTCCCACGCGTTGGTGGCTGGGCTAACCAATGTGTGGTTGAGCCGTAATGCTTAAAGGCTGGTCGTTGTGTGTTTTCCTTGGTGGTGTTATGAGTGCATTAAAGTACGTAATCATCGGCGTCGTGGTTGTTGTTGTCGTTGTTGCAGCCCTGGTTTTACTACTACCGACACTGCACCGGGTGCCTGTGCAGTATGTTGGCTCCCCAAGTGGTTATGAGGCATTCGTACCAGATGGTCAAACAATAAATTATAACGGGCATACGGACCCCACAGGCACCTTAATACTAAGTAATGGGAATACGATACAAAATGTGGTATGGGATGGGCAGTACTCAAGCACAATAATTCAGAACCATAATGCAATAGTTCAATTGAATAATCAATTCGTTGGGCAGACTGACCCAGTGAATGACCAACCATACGTACCTTTGCAGGATTTCTATGTGATCAAGGGCCAGGTGCCAATTGAGCAGGTAACAATAAATGGACAAACATATTATGTAATAGAAGCAAATAGTATAAACCCAGCAAACATTGCAGGATTTTATATATACCAAGGATGGGTACCCAACTTCGTAGTAGCAATGAATACACAAGGAACATATGCAGCAGGACTACCAGGAAATTCTCCAGTATTCCAATGGGAAAACTTAACAGGAACAGTAGCATACCAAACAATGGTATATGAGCACTATGTTGTTGGCTTCTCCGGAGGAGCTGTATTAGTACAAACCAATGGAACTATAATTCCATATGGAATAAATACTAACATCGCTGGTGCCTCTCTTAACAATTATATCTTTGTACAACAATCATATAATCCTTCTAGCTAATTTTTTAACGATTTTTAAGATATGCCTATTACATATGGAACTCCATATGTTACTATAATCCACTCCAGATACATAAAACCAGAACCTCCTCCAGAACCAGTTGACATAAATAAATAAGGCTGACCATAATATACATTTAATTCATTTTGTAATTGATGTATAATAATATTAGATTGCGAATTGCTTATACTAGAATATCCTTCATCATATCCAAAAGTTCCAGGTATAAAATTATTATTTATGCTATCAGAAGTAAAGGGCAAGTAATTATTTAAAGCTTTTTGATAATTTCTGTTTGATTGATTAAACGCTGTATTATATGCATTTATGTATGATTGTACGAATAAAGGTTCACATTCTCCTGTAAGAGGACAAAGGGAATATGCAGGTGGCATTGGTAGTGTTGCATTTGCACTTCCCCCATTCCATTTATATTGTTCTAAAGCAAGAGAATAATTAAATATATTTCCATTCATTAAGAAGAATATATTCATATTATTATTATTATCCGCCTGGAACCAACTATACAACCAAAACACACCATATTGATAATAATCATCCTCATTCCTTTGTTGATCTGGCGGCATAAAGACAAAAATACTTTGATCCTTCATGTGGTGCTTACCAAAACCCAACCACCCAAAATCAACAACAAACCCTGGGCGCGTACTTGATGTACCAACCCCTAAGCTCCTCATGCCTAGGCGACCAATAATGCTCGACCAACACCCTGAACTCGCTGGGCGGCGCCCTGCCCTGCAGGGTGTTGACTATTGACTCGGGCACGCCCTGGCTAACCATCCAGGTCGCGAAGAACTTCCTAAGTTCGTAAAGTTCAAACTCCCTACCAAGCACCTGCCTGGCGACGTCCTTAATCTCCCTACGAAGCCTTGATTGGTCGAAGGGTATTAACTTACGCTTTGCGTTCTCAATCACGTCCTGGCTGAAGAGGTTGCTCGCCTCCCACATCTTCGCCATCCTCACGACCCACGCCTCCCTGTGAGGGAGGTAGTTGGTTTTGACCCACTCCAGGAACTCTGGTCTTAAAAACGCCACGAAGGCTCGCTTAGTCTCCGTGACCTTACCAATCCTGAGCACACCATGCCCAACATCCAAATCATCAATGCTCAGCAGGAAAGGCTCCCCTGGGCGTAAACCAGTCTCAGCCAGAAGCGCGAAGTAGAACCTGGACTCTATTGTTGGTAGGTTCTGCCAAATCTGCCTGAGCTGGTCAATGGTGGGTAGCCTAACCCTGTTATTGCTCTTTGCCTTGTACGTCTTGAACGCGTGGTAGAGCAACCCGAATAGGAATGGGTCTTTTGGCTCCAGCACCGTCTTCAGGAACGACTTTAGGGCTGTTGTTAGGTGGTGTAGGACGTGCTCCTCACCCTCCTCCTTGAGCTCGGCTAGGTACTCGCGAATGCCGTCGGGCGTTAGGTTCCAGTTGAGTTCTGCGAGCATTTCACGGAGGTAGTGAACATAGTCCCTAAGGGTCTTCTCAGTAACGCCCTCAAGCCTCTTCGCCTTAATAAACTCCTCAATGTCCTGCTCAGTAACAGCCCACCTGGTGCCGGCGCTCCTAACATAATCACCCAAGTATTTATCCAGGTAGGACAGGAGTAGGTCTCGGTACTCAGGGTCAGCCCTGGCCCTCGCAACAACCCTAACCAGGTCGCCAATACTCGCTGGCTCAAGCTCAGGTATTTGCCCAAGGAGTTTGGCTAACTCCTCATTACTGAGGAACTTCAGTGCACGGCAAAGCAAGTCCTCAGTAACCCTACGCTTGCCCGAGCGTATCATGGATATGAGGTTAAGTGTTACCTCCAAGTCCCTAGCCTTGACACCTTTCTTCTCCATCACGTAGTTTATTATCTTCACTCTCTCCTCATTGCTTATCTTATTGATGTTTATGAGTTCACAGTCAACCATTACACCAATAGGTGCAAAGCCATATTTAAGGATTTTGTAACAGGGAGTACATCGGACAGTAACACGGTTAGGAGGGATTGAAGGAGAAACTGGCGGCCCCGGTGGGATTTGAACCCACGACCTACGGCTCCGAAGGCCGCCGCTCTTCCTGGCTGAGCTACGG
>Ga0081529_118205_pt1 | contig 15425 bp, 14 predicted proteins | sample EchGeymetagenome_FD_71012 | JGI IMG/M metagenome (GOLD analysis project Ga0081529, IMG submission 71012) | Ferrous microbial mat and aquatic microbial communities from Echinus Geyser, Yellowstone National Park, USA - transect B T=78-80 C v2... ...
ACTCAGTTCTGGTCGACCACTTCCCGTCCCTCTCACGGAAATAGGGGTCTGCCCAACGCAGGGTGTTGCGCACTTCACATGCCAACCTCAACTACCTCAACGCCCTCAACTTTCGCCCGCGCGAGCGCGGAAGCGGAACCCCACGTGGGGCATTAATGGACGTCTACGAATTTATATTTAAATGAGGGGTTCGTCCCCTCCCTGGCGGGAGTGGTCTTACGCCCCCAAACCCCCAAAAGTTAAAAGGGTCCTTAGGAGAACTTCAGTTGTGAAGTCCCGCGAGATCCTGGAGAGGTACGCTGAACTCCTTGAGGTCTATTCCTCTTACCTGAGGGAGGTAAGGCAATCACGCATCTGCCCTCCGATCCAGAGGAGCTTTATGCGGAGGCCTCCAGGGTTAGGGCCAAGAGTAGGGTTGAGGCCCAGGACAGATGGATAGAGGTTCTCCTGGCCCCAGGTGAGCCCGCCCACTGGGCTCACGTGGAGGGAGAGGTGATCCTGTCCTTCGATCGGGCTACAGACCCCTGAGGATGGAGGTGGAGGTCAAGGACTTAATGGGGAGCGAGAGGGTGCTCAAGGACGCTGATCTCCTCACACCTCAAGAAACACCTGGATGAGCTCTACGGTTTCCTCAGGGATCGTTGTCCAGGTTTGGACCCTCTAAGCCAGGACGTTCTGCTCTTCCTGAAAGGCGTGGGAGGTTACGCACAACTGCACAACACTAGGTTAGGGGAAGTGGAGAGGAACAGGGTAGTCCTTCACTTCCCGTGTTCCGCTAAGGTCAGATAGGTGGTGGCTCTACTGAGTTCAGGGGAGAAAGTCCTGGTTACTGCTCACCTAGATCCAGACGCTGAGAGTGCTCTACCCTTCCAGAAAGGGTAACGGATTTTCCACACGGGACACTTCATCCTGGATCGGAATGCTGGCCTCACATCATCACTCAGCGGGGATGTATCCGGGAGGACTCTTAAAACCTTTTCCACAGCTCACCCAGGAGTTTCAGGGGAGTGTTTACTCATGGCTAAACTTCTCCTTAACTTTTAACTTCCAAATACTCCGCGGGCACCTGGGGGATCACACAGGGTCACCCCCAGATCATTGGGGTGAGGGGAACGCACTGTCCTCCCATCCGCCTCGTCCCTCCCGTGGGTGGGGCCCTTCATCGGTTTGGAGATCGTGGAGGGTCCAGGCCCTGAGGACTCGGTCCGCCGTCCGTGGGGCAGAGGCTTACCTCACTGGCTCAGGCGCCTCAACGGCGCTCACTGTGTCCACGACTGTCGAATAAGCTTAGGGAAAGTGACGTTTGAATTGGGGAAAATCCCCTAGGGGCTTGACTACACCGCCCCTGCTCATGCCCACAATTTCAGTCTCGCTGGAGTAAAGCGACTCTCCACTTAAAATTGATTAAAAATGTTTGAAAGTTACACAGAAGTGTTATAGTCCCGCGACCCACCAACAGCCAGCGGTCGAAGTGCCATGAAGGCTGCTCGCGGGTGGCGTTGGGCACAACAGTTCACCCGATCTGTTCCCCCACTGCTCCAGTCCCCCACCGCTCGATCCCGCCCTATGCTTCCGGTCCGCCTTAGGGGTCTCAGGATCGCGTCCCCCTCGAGGACCTGGAAGTAGTACCTCAGCCTCCTGAGGGCCTTGATCTCCTCCACCTCCGGGACGAGGGCCTCGGCCTCTCCGTACCTCCCGTTGAGCAGGAGTTCCACTACCGCCCGTGGGAACTCGCGTCCCTCGGTGACCCTGATCACCGCTGGCCTGATGAACTCCAGGAAGGCCCTCTCCCTGACCTTGAGGCAGGAAGAGGGAACCTGGATCACTAGCCTCTCCAGGAGCTCTAGGTCGTCCCCGGCCTCTTCAGACTATAACACTTCTACGTAACTGCTCGTTATTTTTAATTACTTCTAAATATCGTATTTGATGTTCGTTATGTTTATCTTGACGAGGGTTGGGGGCGGAAGACCCCCTCCCTAGGCACGGGATCGGTCTGTACTTACGAAGTGGCGTCAGGTGGGGGAGAGGCGTACCTCTCCGACCCCTACTCCAACCGTGGCGCCTCGGTGACGCCTACCCCGTTGATGAGCTACATTGGTATGGCGTTTCGCGAACTGGCATTCAAACGAGGAGATCGTCCTCCTCCTTCCTCCACGGGAGGGGACTACCCCCGGGCCACCACTAAGTAAAATCTCGTGAGGTCAAGGGGTTAGAAGTGATCGAAAGCAATGAGGCTACGTAAAGGCGTTACGGACTCGCCCCTTACTCGTGGGTAACGCCCCCCAGCCCTCGACCATTCGCCCGTTGTCAGCTTACTTACTCAATGAGGATATTTTACGACGTGAGAGCGGGGGCAGCCCGCGTTTCGAACCAGGGACCCCCGTTGGAAGTCCCCCACGTGGACTGTGAACGCAGTGGACTGGGAAGTCTCCCGGCGTAACCCCGTAGCGGAGGGGGAGTGGGAGGCTGTGACCCCAACGCCTATCCATAGCTCCGAACTGCGCTGTGACCTCAAGGGGAGTTCCCATGTTACCCCTCTCCTCGCCGAGGGACTGCGGACCCATCTCGACGTAGGTGTAACCAGAACGAGGTCGCTAAGGCGGGCACTCCACGGTCGCTACCGTTGAGCGAGGCCAGCGCTGGAGTCGCCACTAACCCCGCTTAACGGGAGCTCTCGACCACCGCGAGAGGAGCCGCTAGAGGCGGGCACGGTCACTTTCGGTGTGGACCCACTCGCTGTATTCCCCCACCACTTAAGGAGATTTAGTAATACCGCGCTAACTGGAAGTATGGGGAGAACGCAGCCTTCGCCTACCTCTTCCATAGAGGCGGAGTTCCGTAAGTTGTACAGGGTGGCGAGGAGGGTTGGGGACGAGCCCTTCGTTAAGCTGATCAGCGAAGCCGAGGAAAGGGTCAGGTACTTCCAGGGGGCTTCATACGACGAGGACCTGGATCCATGGGAGGTGATCTTGTTGAGCATCCTCTCGGTCGTTGCCGAGCGTGAGGAGAGATGGAGGGGTATGTAGTCGACGCGGTACCCGGGAGGGGGTTCGTGGAGCTGGTACTGGACGGCTTCAGGAGGATCAGGGTGAGAACGACCTTCCCCGTGTACGTCGTCACCGATAACCCAGAGCTAATAGCGCAGCACCCCTCAGTCTCCTCGTACGAGGGGGAGGAATGGAGGGATTTGAGCGGCGAGCCGCTGACCGTCTACCGCTTCGAGCTGACCAACTTGGGAGCGTACGGCTACATCTCCAGGAGGGCCGAAGTGGTGAACAAGGTGCCCACGGTACTCTCCCAGACGCTGTTCAGGTTGAATGCCCTCCCTTTCAGGAGGGTCGTCGTGGAAGGACAGAGGATCAGGTTGGAGGGGAAGGAGCGACTCGCCAGGCCCAAAGTGAAGGTGGCCAAAGTCGAGACTTACGACTGGTACGGACCCTCCCCCGACGGCGACAGGTACCTGGCGGAGGTGGACGGGGAGACTGAGAGGGGGTTCCTGAGGGACCTGGACCTATGGGCTGACGTGGTGGAATGCAGCGGCAGGGCCTGCGATCGCGTGAGGGCCTCGGTGAAGGTTGACTCCTCGAGGAAGAGGTCCCCAGTCTCCATATGGGGCTTAGTCGAGTGGTCCTACGTGAGCATGACCCCCCTCAGGGAAATAGCCTACTCCACCATCGGCAAAACCCTGACCACGAACGAGGCATGGGTGGCCTTCAGGAGGAAGGTGGTGATACCGGACGTGGTGCCGAGGGTGGAGAAGAGGAGGACCTTGGAGGAGGTGAGGGCGGCGGACAAGGGAGGTCTGGTGCTCTTCCCCAAGCCAGGGTGCTACGACGGGGTGGCCCAGGTGGACTTCTCCTCCATGTACCCCTCACTGATAATCAAGTACAACATCTCCGCTGAAACCGTGGACGCGTGTGAAGACCTGAAAACCGAAATAGGTCACTCGATCTGCCTCGAGGAGAGGGGGATCGTCCCCGCAGCGCTGGAGTGGCTGGTCGAGAGGAGGAGGGAGCTGAGGGGCGTGGACGAGGAGCGCTCGCAGGCGATAAAGTGGATACTCGTGGCCTCCTTCGGCTACTTGGGCTACAGGAACTCCAAGTTCGGCAAGATAGAGGCCTACGAGCTGGTCACATACTTCGCCAGGAAGACCCTGAGGAGGGCGATGGAGGTGGCGCGGGAGGAGGGTTTGGAGGTGATCCACGGGATAGTGGACTCCCTCTTCGTCAGGGGAGGAGACCTGGACGAGTTCGCGAGGAGGGTCGAGGAGGAGACCGGGATGAAGTTGAGCGTCGAGAAGTACGACTGGGTAGTCATGGGGTCCACAGCGGGTGGGAGACCTCACCCCATGAGGTACTACGGAAGGAAGGAGGGAGGAGAGGTGAAGACAAAGGGAGTGGAGAGGGGGAACATGCCCAACCTGGTCAGGGGTTTCCTGAGGGAGTTCGCGTTGAGCCTGTCCAAGGCCAGGGACTGCTCCGAAGCCAGGGAAGTGCTCCGAGGCGAATGCAGGGAAATCCTAGGGGCATACGAGAGGAAGGCCTTCACCGGGGAACCTCTGGACTACGTGCTCTGGATAGGCGGGGAGCCATACGTGAGGGGGGTCAGGGGCTTCTACAATGCGAGAAGCGGGTACAGGGGGAGGGATCCCTACTACTACCTGGGTTACTTGAGGAGGACGTGGGAGAACCTATGGCCTTGATGACCGGGTTCCAAGAGGTGGACGAGGTCATAGGGTCAGACGGGTTAGTGGAGTTCTACTCCACCGACGGGGAACTGCTCAGCCTCTTCTACCACAGGGTCATAGCCCTATCGGCCCCGGTGGACGTGGTCCTGGTAGGGGAGAGGGGCGGTCTCGACTCCCTCCTCTTGAGGAGGCTGCAGAGGACTTTCCGGAACCGCGGTGAAGTGTACCTCAGGAGGGCGTTTAAGGCGGAAGACGTGGCCCCCACCATCAGGGCAATGGAGGGGGAGGAGGTAGTGGTGGTGGATCCCTACCACCACTTCAAGGGGTACTCCCAAATAGTCGGGGCTATGAGGGGGAGGGAGGGCAGGGAGTTCGTCTTCAGCCTAATGGACAGGGAGAGGCGCGGTTCGGTGTTCGGCCTCCACTCAGCCCACTCCATTTTCAAGTTGGAGGACCGCGGGAGGGGTTTCAAGGTCAAGCTGATCAAGAGCCCCACGAGGGGGGAGGTCGAGTTCTCCTATGGGAAGTGGGAGATCTACGGCCGCTATGAGCGAGGACTCCTGAGGTGGATACACTAGGTGAGGCTACTGCCCACCCGGAGTGATGTCCGAGAAGCCTGTGGGTGTTGCGTGGGGAGGACAATGGAAACCGCGCTAGGAGTTTCAGGGGGATTTCGCGAGGTGGGATCTCCGTGGGGGTTCACTCCCTTACGCTACAGGGGGACCTTACAAGACCGGGACAGAGCCACACGGGGGATCCCTAACTTTCCCTAGGCTGCGGCCCTGTTCCCTGATCCCTCTCGGCCTACCCCTAGGCGTACAAGGCCGATAACCTGGCGTTAACGAAGACCGAGGCCAAACTCAATGCCATGATCACCATCGCGAGTAGCCCGCTCAACGCCCCCAACACGGCTAGGGGGATCCCTACTGCATTATACAGAAGCGCTAAAGTCACGTTCGACGGTATGGCCTTGCTCGCTCTACCCCTCCTTTCGAGTATCGACAGGAGGGTTTGAAGGTCGTTGTTCAGCAGCACGATGTCGGCCACGTTCTTCGAGAGATCGACGGCGCTCCCCATGGCAACGGAAACATCGGCTAGTGCCAAGGACGCCGAGTCGTTCACACCGTCCCCGAGCATCAGGACTCCCCCCTCTTCCCTACCCTTCAGCTCCCTTACCACTTCCACTTTACGCTCCGGGGACATCTCAGCGTAGTACTCGGGGATGCCAAGCCTCTCCGCTAACGCCCTAACCTTGTCCCCCCTATCTCCACTCAGCATCACGACGCGCATTCCCATAACCTTTAACCTCCTCACGAACTCCGCGGCGTCCCTCCTCAAGTCGTCCTCCACATCGAATTGACCCGCCAGTTTCCCATTGATGCAAATCACGACGTTACCATTGAGGGGGGCCTCGCAGTTGGTTACCCCGATCCTACCCACGAAAACCTCGTTGCCTTCCACCTCCCCTACGACGCCCTTCCCCGGTAGCTCCCTGAAGTTCGTCACCTCGAGGGGTTCAACCCCCTCCCCCTCGGCGTACAGGGTTATAGCCCTAGCGATGGGATGGGAGGAGAACCTCTCTACGGAATACGCGTAAACTAAGGCCTCTCCTTCACCGCGGAATCCCCTCACTACGGGCTGCCCGTAAGTGAGTGTCCCGGTCTTATCCAAGACCACCGTCCTCACCTCACTGAGCCTCTCCAACGCGCCGACTCCCTTCAGCATCACCCCGGCTCTCAGGTACCTCTCGAACAGCGAGAGTCCCATCGCCGGGGAGGAGAACCCTATCGCACACGGGTACCCTATAACCGATACCAGCAGGGCGCTCACCACGCCGCGGAAGAGGTAGAAGGATAGGTCGTGTCCTGTCAACGCTCCATACACGCCCCAGCCCAGGAGAGTCAGGAGTGAAATCGTTAGAACTAGGGGAACCCACACCCTGTCGACGATCCTTTCGAAGAACGTCAAAACAGATGGCTTACTTCGTTTGACTTCCTCCACAACCCCTAAAATCCTAGACAGGAAACTGCCCGAGTACTCCGTCGCGACTCTGACCACTAAGTGACCACTGCCGTTAGTCGAACCACCAATCACGACGTCTCCCGTTCTCTTCAAAACGGGCTCGGATTCCCCAGTTATGACGGCCTCAGACACCTCGGACTCACCGTTCACCACCACTCCGTCCAGAGGTACCTTCTCGCCAGGCTTAACCACTACCATATCCCCTTCCCTTAGTCGAGTGACAGGCACGTCCTCCCCGTTCGCCAAGTGAGCGACGGGAGGCCTCAACTCGACGATCTTCGACAGGGACTCCTCCACCTTATACCTCAGGTAAGCTCCCATCCACCCCGCCGTCAAGTGCAGGGAGGTGAGCAGAGCAGAGATCAACAGGAACTCCCTGAGGCCAGGGTACAAGACCCCCAGGAGACCTAGGACGTACGCCGAGATCCCGGAGACTCCGTAGAGTACGTGCTCGTTCAGGATTCCCCTCCTCAGGGCGTTCAGTGCCCCCCTATGAATGGGTAGCGCGCTGTAGAACAGAGCGGCTGATACGACCGCCACGTTGACGTAAAAGGAGTAAGCCGGCAGCGCGTAGGCCTTCACCATCATGGGCAAAGTCAGCAGCAGTGAGATCGAGGAGAGGCCCCAGCTCGACAGGGACCTCCTCTTGGAGTCCCTCAGCACGCTAACGGAATCCCTCTTCCCCTCGAACACGTAATACCCGAGCCTCTCTAACTCCCTCCTCAAGACCTCAGGGGAAACTGAAGAGTCGTGCCTCACGAAAACCTCTCCAGTTTCCAAAGACACCTTCGCCGATTTGACCCCGTTGAGCTTCGCCAACCCCCTCTCTATAGTGGAGGCGCAGAAGGCGCACGCCATCCCCGCGACGTAAAGTCGCGTTGTCCTAATCCCCTTGTCCTCTGACATCCGTCTCTCTCCCAGTTCGTCCATGAGGGGAACTTAGCTAACTAAAGGATATAAACTACAAAGTTTATAATAAGTAACATGGTCAAGGTCAGTAGAGCTGCTAAACAGTCGTGTCCTCTCGTCCAAACGATAAACGAGGTCTCCAGGAAGTGGTTCCTGTTGACCTTGAACATCATAGGTAACGGGAGGGGGATCGGTTTCAATGAGGTGTTGAACGCTATTGACGGGATCAGCCCAAAGGCGCTCTCTGACGTCTTGAGGCAAATGGAGAGCATGGGCCTGATAAAGAGGGTCGTAGTGAGCTCCTCGCCCCCTAGGGTCAGGTACTCCCTTACAAGCGAAGGGAGGAAACTGAGGAAGTCCATGATCCCCTTACTTAGGTGGGCGTCGAGGTACACAGGACACAGTGACTGTCCCATACTTAACTCGGCCAAAGTAAGTAAAGGGCGAGTAAGTTAAGGTCTTAATAACTCGCGAGGTACAGCAAACCACATGAAGTCGTTAGTAATCGAGGTCAAAGGTATGGAGTGCGAGGGATGTAGGATCAGGGTGACTAAGACTCTGAGTGAGGTGAAGGGGGTCTCGGAAGTGGAGGTGGACCTCGGGGAAGGGCTGGCCTATGTGAAGTTCGATGAAGGCCTAGATCTGGGGAAAGTGAAGAGCGAAATAAGAAGGAGGATTACGAACGCGGGCTACTTATGTGGAGAGATAAGGGAAAAGTGAAACCCCATATAGTCGTTACTAAGTTCGTTCCATTCTCTGAACCCAACTTTTTAAGTCGCTCCTCAACATCTCCAATAGCATACGCTGAGGTGAGGGCATTGAAACCCGCGACTGGGCCCTCCCACAGGCTCTCAGATCTCGTGGAAAGGCATGTGCAGGATCCTCGATCCCCCCTGCAGTGATTACAGAGAGGGGTTTAAGGGGGCGTAAAGCCTCGCCCTTCAGGGCGAGGAGGAAGTCAGACGGGTTTATTGCTGAGTAACCATATCGATGCTTTCAGCTCGGTACTTCTGACCTCGTCTCCCCATGGAGTGGGACCTTCCCTCCCCTTAACCTCACGGGACTCCCTTGCACTCGTAGCGAAGAGCTATAGCCGAGATGCAGTTGAGAATCAGGGAGTCCTACCCTCAAGGATCTGGTTAGCTCCACGAAACCAGTAACCCACGGAGTCCTGCGGACGTCCATAAATCAGGATTCGAAATTAGCCTTGATGTAATAGTCGAACTCAGCTGGTCTATCCGGCTTCACCCTTTGAGACCGTATGAACTCCTCCTTATCATCTATCCTGAAGGCAGTATTGAATTTCCTCTCGAATCCAATTGTCGATGCCGGCTTACCGCTTATCCCGAAACCGCAAACGGATCCAGACGTATGGGCTGGGTAAACCTCCACGTAGTCCGGCAGTTCCTTAAGTTTCTTGAGACTGTAGAACAGCAGCTCTACAGAGTCCTCACCTCCAATGTCGACTCTTCCCACTCCCCCCACGAAGAGCGTATCGCCAGTCATCACCATCCAAGGTTCCTCCCCCCTCCTGTAGTCCGTCACGAGGAGCGAGAGGCTATCTGGGGTATGCCCAGGAGTATGGAGGAACCTCACCTTAACGTTACCTGACTTCAACTCCTCCCCATCCCTAACCCTTTCCACTGGGAACCTGACCTTCGAAGACTCGTGGAGGTATATCCTAGCTCCCGTGAGCTCGGCTAATCTCCTCTTCCCGGAGAGGTGGTCTGCGTGGGTGTGGGTGTCGATTACGTATCTCACCTTCATGCTCAACGACTCCGCAAGTTTCAAGATCTCCTCCACATCAGAGGCTTTCGGGTCCACGACGAATAGCTCCCCAGCTTGGGTGCAGCCGAACACGTAAGTTACGCATCCTCCCTGCTTGGAGATCAACTGCCTAAATATCATCCTTCATCAACTTCTCCTCTCACCTGAAAGTAATAAGTATTCTTCACTAGTGGTGGTTAATTCACCCCAGAGGAGCTGAAAGTGCTCCGTCGAGTGAACCATGCATCCCTCACAGCTCTCCACCGTTATGCGCTCCTCTCCCGTGAAGATGACGGAGTAGCTTTCGTCGATTATCAGGTACTTGGATTTGATACCGTTCCTGAGCCTGATCTCCCCACTTATCCCGGAAAGTCGCTCCACGTCCTTATCCTCTACGACGAGGTAGAGCTTTCCCCTAAATTTCCTCAGTGTGGCGATCAGCCATGAGGGTATTCCTGGGTATACCACCCTCACCTCTTTCGCCCGCTCCACGAGCTTCCTCACGAACGCGATGACCTGTTTCCTCCCCTCCACGTGTGTGGACCTCTCAGTCCTTGAGGTCTCCGATCTCCTCTTAACGTCCTCCTTGATCTCCTCTATAACCCCGAGGAGGTTCTGCTTAAACCGCTCAAAGCTCACCTCCGGATCCACCAGCTTAACTCTCTTGGGCCTTCCCTCAACCAAGTCTAAGAAACCCTTGTTCACCAGCCTAACCACGACGTCGTAGACTTTCTGATACGGAACCCCTGACTTCTCCGAAAGTTGCTTCATAGTAGCCACGCAGAGGTCAATCGACGCCGTGTACACCAACTCTTCGTAACGCGAGAAACCCAAAGCCTGGAGTTTCCCCTGGAGTTCACCACTCATGGAGAATAATTAGTATAAGAGTTAAAATATATTTGAGTCCATGAGAGTTCAATTCATCCTATTCGCCGTCTTGGTATTCTTCACGGGCGTCTATCTAGGTGAGTTCAGAGTGGCGTACCCCTTAGAGGCGACACGCGCGTTTGGCCTCGTAGAGCTCTCCCTAGTTGTATTCGGCTTTGCCAAGGGCGCAATGAACTTCGCCTCCGGATTCCTCAGCGATCTCTTCGGCAGGAAGAAGGTCCTGACGCTGGGATGGGCAGCGGCAATTCCACTACCCGCGATAGCTCTGCTGACCCGCTCCCTGTTTCTGGTTGCAGCACTGACTGTGTTACTCGCGATTAACCAGGCCATGACGTGGACTACAACAATAACATCGCAGATAGACATCTCTAGGGGTAGGACCGGAATGGCTGCTGGTGTGAACGAAGCGTCGGGGTACGCCGGAGTGACCGCGGGTAGCCTAGTAGCTGGATATCTCCTCTCATTCCACGTTTCCCCTTATTTCGCGATGGAAGGAGTTGCGATGACCTCCTTCCTGTTGTCCCTGTTCGGAACGAGGGAGACCAGGCCTATGATGAGGAAGGGGAGGGTGGTCCTTGAACCCAGCGTGGTACTCGGAGTGGGAGGACTCCTCGAGAAATTCGTGGACGCTTTCTTCTGGGTTGTGGTCCCCGCGTACCTTTCCCTGAGGGGGGCTAACCCCGTAGTAATTAGCTACGTTGTGGGAACCTACGTTGGGGTGTGGACGTTGTTGCAACCAATCATGGGACAAGTCAGCGACTGGTGGGGGAGGAAAGCCCTCATCCTCAACGGGTTCATAGTAATGGCCGTTGGCGTAACCCTGTTCACGTTCAACTACTTTCTCTCTGCTGTCATATGCGGTTTTGGAATGGGGATGGTCTATCCAACTTTAATAGCAGCGGTAAACGACTACTCTCCACCTCAGGGGAGAGGGACGTCTCTAGGCGTGTATAGGCTCCTCAGGGACTCAGGGTACGGTTTGGCTGGCCTTCTGGGATTACTCCTGGTGAGAGGTAACGTTTTTCTCTATTCTGAGATAGTTAGTGCGACCCAATTGATGGGCCTGATCACTTTAACGGTGTGGTTCGCAATGAGGGAAGGGGTTATCAAAAGGTCGTGAGCTATAACGCGGATGTGCGGACGCGTTTTCCGTGAACTCACGTGTCCTTATGGACGTGAGGCTTCACCTAGCGATGACCTGTTTCACTGTGGGATCTTGGTTCACAGTCCTCAGTCGAGACCACTGAACTCGACTTCCTCCCCAGCCTCTAGAATGTGCAAGGCTTTCGTTCCGTTGTAAACTCAACAGTTTACGGGTTGAAGTGTGTGAACTACCCCACCCTAACGGACGGGACTTCCCACCGCACGGTAGGGATTTCCCGCTTCTTAGCCCCACCTTGCCCCCTTAGCCAAGGATGGGATCCCACAGGCTCAACCGTCCCAGCCCCGAGCACTGAGTGAAACTTATCGTAGTGTCCAGCGTGGGACTATCAGATGGGGCGGAGGCGTACCTCTCCGACCCCCGCTTCAACCGAGGCGCCTCGGCGACGCTTACCCTGTCGGTGACTGTCATTGGTATATTAACTGTGAACTGATATTTAAATATGAGGGGGCTATCCATCCCCCACTGTGGGGGTCTTCCGCCCCCTTCACCCCCATAAAGATAAAGTCGCGCGATTTTCATTTCAGGAATACCTCAGAAGGGAACGGTGCACGGCGAACCTAAACCGCAGGGGTCTAATCCCAGTAGCTAACCACCTCTATGCCCTAAACGATAGATCAACGATCTCCCCCCGACTTTCCCCTGTCTAACGCCTATGGACTCTGATATGCGTCAGACGCGAGTCTCCTTCACCTTGCTCAATTCCCTCCTATACGCCTCAAGGAGGTCCTCCAAGAGGACGACGCCCTTGAACTCCCCCCTCTCTACCACCGCCACCCACCTGGACCTGTTCTTGGACATTATCTCCAGGGCCTCCTCAGCCGTGGACGTAGGTCGAACAGAGGGAGATCCCCTTACGACGAACTCCGAGATAGACCCTCGACGTCCGTCGATGTCCTGCAGGTAGACGGACCCGAGGAACTTCCCGGAACCACTTACTACTGGAACGGAGAAAACCCCCAGCTCCTTCATGATCTCCCTGGCCCTATCCACGTCGTCCGATTCCCTCAACGAGAAGTTCCTGAGGGGAACTTCGCTGAGCCTAATGGACGCGAGGATTGGCCTCTCGTACTCGCTCTTGTGTGCTGGTGACTCCCTCCTGTTAACGACCTGGGACTTGTATATGCTGTCGCTCCCCGATACCAGGTAGGAAATCGCCACGGCTATCATAGCCCCTGGGAGGAGCTGCAGGCTCCCTGTCATCTCCACTACCATGACTAGGACGGCTAAGGGCGCCTTGCCAGCAGCGCCGAAAAGCGATATCATGCCCACGATCACGAATGGGACGATGGATGGGACTACCGATGGGAAAAGGAAGCCCATGGCCAACCCCACGGAAGCGCCCAGGGACGCGCCTATGAAGAGGCCAGGCGCGAATACCCCTCCGCTCCCCCCAGAGCCTATAGTGAAAGACGTCGCCAGGATCTTCACTAGGGGGAGGATCACCACGATCAGGACCACCGGGAGCCCAAAGGTCGGGAAACTCGAGAGCGATTGGTACATGAGCAACTGCACCCAGCCGTAGCCCGTGGACATGACCTCTGGGAAGGCTAAGCTCAGGGTCCCCGCCACTGCCCCGCCTAGGAGGGGCTTCACATAGTCCGTAACCTTGAGCGACTTGAAGAACGACGAGACCGCGTAGAAAGTCCTCACGTAGAGCCTAGCCAGCAAGCCAGCGAGGACTCCCAGGGCAGCGTACATGGGGAGCCTGAGGGGGTTGAAAGGGGAACTGTAGTACCCGAATATGGGTTCGAAGCCGACCACTGACCCGAATATGGAGTACCCCACAGCCGAGGCAACTAGAGCGGGGTAAATGACCTCTGCTTCGAGGTCCCTCTTGTAGAGGATCTCGGCCGCCAAGATCGCCCCTCCTATGGGAGTTTTGAATATGGTCCCGATCCCCGCTCCTATCCCCACCGCTACTGCCCTCCTCCTGTCCTCAGGGGAGAGCCTAAGCAGGTCAGCTAGGACTGAACCTATACCAGCAGCGATCTGGGCAGTTGGGCCCTCCCTCCCTGCGCTGCCGCCAGAACCTATGGTTATCGCTGAGGCTATCGTCTTGACAGGGATCACCCTCCTTCGGATCTTCCCCTGTAGATTGTGGTAGGCGTTTATCGCTGCGTCAGTGCCGTGGCCCTCGGCCTCGGGAGCGAAGGTGTAAACGATGAGCCCAGACAACGTGTTACCCAACATCACGGAGACGGGGATCAGGTAGTACCTCCCCACCTCGAACGCGTAACTGCCCGATCCTCCCTCTCCGACTGGTCTCGGGAGTTGCAGTTGCACTAGGTGAGAGAGGAACAGGAACTCGAAGAGTCTAATGGAGAAGTAGAAGGCCAAGGCACCTAGACCCGCCACGACCCCTATTATCAGACCCATCACAAACCATTTCTCGAAGTAAGACAGGGAGGAGAACCTCATCTCGCGCTACTCTTGTCCCCAGGGCGTAAAAAAACTGACGCTCAAGTAGAACGCTTTCACCCCTCACTTAGCGAGCTGGGGTTTGGTCCACTCGAGCGTTTTCGAATTCATGCCAGGAATTGCCGATCCCCGCTCGTAATACCTAAGCTCCGCGGGCCTTCCTGTAGACGCTAACTGTAGGGAAATCGCTTTTCCACTGGCCCAGCCCTTAGGCAGATAGAACCCCGTGAGTTCATCACGTAGACCCCCAGAGCCTCAAGCAGATAGGGCCTACGCGGACACCTTAGGGCTCGGAGCAACGCGATTACTGGGAGTCGGCTCCGCCTCTTCTGGTAGCCAACCGGAGATCAGATAGTCTAACCCATGACTTCCTGCTCAAACTTTATCATCCCCAACTTCGAGTTGTTGAAGACCACGACCTTGATCGGCCTCCCGTACTTGACGGCAGTGATCACCTCGCCCATAGTCATGGTGAACCCCCGTCCCCCACCAGGGCCACCACTTGTCTCTCCGGGAACGCCAGGGAAGCGCTAACTGCCCCTGGGACGCCTATCTCCATGGAACCTAGCCAGGCGGAGAAGGCGAAGGTCTGCTTCCCCGATGCCCTGAAGTGCCTCGCCCCCTACATGGTGACGTTGCCCGTGTCCACCACGGCGACGGCGTCTTCAGCCACTTTACGGGAGAGTACCTTGGCAACCCTCTGTGGCTTGAGTGGCTTGGCGTCGGACTCCTCTACCTTCCTCAGTTCCCCCTCCAGTCCTCCTTTGCCCCCTTTAGGTGTGAATAGTACTTGTCCCCCTTCTCCTTGATCCTATCCTTGACCGCCGAGAGGAACCCCCTCACAGTTCCCACCAACCCTACCTCTACCCTCACCCTCTTCCCCAGGTTCGCCGGATCCACGTTCACCTGTATCACCTTGGCCTTCTCCGGGAGGAAGGAGGTGTAGGGGAATGAGGTGCCCAGAAGCAGGAGGACGTCGCACCTCTTGAGGGCCTCTAACGACGGCTTAGTCCCCAGAGGGGTTTGGGCTTCATAGGATTTCATAGTATTTAATATTAATCCTCAGCCCTTGGGCTTCACCGGGTCACGGGGAAACCCGTTCACACCCCTCCGCCCCCTTAGCGGGGTAACCCCGACCCACCTACTCCCAGTGAGAAAGAGGTGGGGGAACCCGCACATCTTGAGGAAGATATTCAGGGACGCGTTCAACTGCCTGCCCAGGGTGAAACCACACCTCTCACAACGAAAAGTCCCGCCGACCTTTCGGGAAACCCATCTGGGGCAGGACTTAGACGTGAGGCGAGGGTTCACCTCCTTAACTAGGGAACCGTATAGTGGGGCCTTGTACTTCAACACACGGTGGATCGACCTCCATACAGTCCTTGAAATCTTCTTAGACAACTCCTCGTCAGCGTCTTGGAACATCGACTGTTTGTTCAGTTTCTCAACAGCGAACGTAGTCACGGGATACATCTCCAGCAAGTGGTTCACGAACTTGTGAACGTAGTCCCTAACTCTATTCCTCTCACGGTGTGAGTACTTCCTCGACAACAACTCCCCTTTCCTACC
>Ga0081529_120180_pt1 | contig 15399 bp, 11 predicted proteins | sample EchGeymetagenome_FD_71012 | JGI IMG/M metagenome (GOLD analysis project Ga0081529, IMG submission 71012) | Ferrous microbial mat and aquatic microbial communities from Echinus Geyser, Yellowstone National Park, USA - transect B T=78-80 C v2... ...
AATGGATTATGCGGGTATTTGGGCGGATATAAGTGATGAAGAGGTTAGTCAGCTGTTTAAAGATTTAGAGAAAATGTGGGAAAGATGGAATCTGACTTCTCCCCTGCCTTAGAAGGTGAAAGTTCCCCTCAATTGATTCGGAGCTACATATCGCATATGAGGAGCAGTTGAGAGGCTCAGAGAACCCCTCCTATTTAAATTAATTATTGCAATATGATCATTTTCATAACCGCATTTACTTTTAGCCAGCAATAATAAATTTCTTTCATTTTTCTCTTGCATTTAGGACATTTAATTGAGGAATAGGCAGTGTAGACATAATCAATTAGCAAACCATGCTTTTTTGCTTGCCAATCGATCCAATATTGAATCTTTCTATATTGCATTAAATAAAGCTTATTCTTAAATTTTTTATGAAGTTTTTAACTTTTCTGATTAAGTTTCTTAAATTTTCAAGCTTGTTGCTTTCTGCGGCTAAAGCAATAATGCTGCAGGTCTAGATGGTTTTACCTCTCCAGTACTGGTATCTACAGCTAATCCTAGGGCCTCTAGCGTAAATGCTCCGAATAGAGGCATTGGCGATTCCATTCGTGCTACGAATACCATTGCTTCTCTACCCATAGCATATACTTTCACAGGTGCTATTGGTGCTTCCATTATTTTTCCATCTGCCAGTGTGAACTTAACTGTACCAATAGGCTTCAGCTTTAACTCACTAAATTCCATGCTCCTTAAAACCAAGTAGCTGGCACCCGTATCAACCAGAAATCTATATTCTCTCGATATACCCTCTATTGGGTTCTCTACTTTCGCAGTCATGTAAACATGACCCATAAACGCACTAACTACTTAGTAAAGTTTGCTAAATATAAACGTTTTGAACTGCACATATTTGGTATAGATAAAAGAACAACATTCATCAGATATACTCTCTAACATGAGCGTGAGGAGTATAGTTTCAGCATATGATAATAGCTCTAAGCAACTCAACATTAATAGAGGTATATTAAGTTATTTGATAATATTTAAAAAATTCACTATTTATATGAAATTTTCTCGACAAGAGTTCTTGCTAAATCGCTTACAAATAAACTTAAACTAGCTTCGCTAGTATTTTCAGTTTCTCTTAAAAGAAGATATCTTCGTGAGCTAAGATTCAAAAGTTCTATTCTTTCGGATACTCTCCCTTTTGTGATGCAATGAATAATAATTTAACGTATCTAACCGCATCTTCGATATATGTTAATCCTCCTTTAATTTGAGTTATGATCCCCATATTTCAATTAAGGTACCAGCAAAACATTATAGTCTATCTTTATAGCCTTCTTCTTTCTTTAATTTCTCTCTGTAAAATTCGTTTTTATTCTCAATTATTTTCAACAGGTCTTCCATAAGGAAAAATAATGTGCGTAAATGTATGAAGAAATCTGCAACAGGGGATGCAGGATTCATACCTTTTGGTTCGCTTATAGCTACAAGATATAGGTTAACGTTTTTAATTACTTCTTTTGGCAAGTTTATTAAAAGCCAAAGAATTAAAGCTTCCATAGGGTATATAGTTGATAATTTTTGTTTGTCTACTTCATCTTCTGTTTAGAGATCGTAAAGGTATTCTTCTCTCTTTTGTTTCTTGTGCTAAAAAACCTTTTATTTCGCTTGAAGATGGAGGAAATACTAATACTGTGATGTTTTCTTTGCCCATTCTAAATCTTAAGCATCTAGCATTAATGTATCCTGCAAGTAAGATCATCAGCATGTGTAAAGTTGCACTATACTCAATTTCATGCCTACCATCAAAGTAAGCTCCTCTTGTATATCCGTAAAATTCAATGTTAAAAATGGAGGGTAAGGAATAATCACCGATAGCGAAAGGATATAAAGAATTGTTCAAATCTGAAATTGAGTACTGCTTGTTTTCAAGCTTTCTCACATATTCTTGAAACATTTCACCTACATCTGCCGTTTCACTTACACCCAGTTCATTTTTAACTTTCGTTATTATTTTGTCATCATTACCTGAAAGTGGTATTAAAGGTTCATATCTATCTTTAATTTTGTTGATCCTTTGGCTAATAATTTCAAAGGCTTCTTTATAGTTTTTAACTAGATTATAAGAAGATAATTGTATATAGTCATTGTAAGGAACAATTTTTACTGTAGGCGATAAAAGTTCTAAGAAACTATAAACATAGTATTTAATTATTCCTTGACCGGGCAAACCAATCTTAAGTTTTTCTTCACTCATTCCCTATCGCCTCATATAATTCATTTATGAATATCTTTCTACTTTCAGACACATCTGTTCTTCTATTCTCATAGGAATCTAAATTATCTCCTATACATATTGGTGCGTATATTAAATTATAGAGTTTTAAGTAATGATAGTTTCTATCAGTCATTATTTTCTTTATTTCCTTTAAGAAATCCAATGCTTCTTGAGTACTAATATTAGGTTTATAGTCTAATTTTATCCCATACCTTGATACAAGCGCTTCGAAATATTTCCAATACTTATTGAAGCTCCACTTCATGTTTTTGTTTTCAATACTGGATATTAAATCATCAATATTCTTACCCGCTATATGGAATAGGATGGCTAATGCGAGGAGTCTCTTAGTATCGAAGTTTAATTCGTAGCCTTCAATGCTTTTAAGTTGTTTATAAGCGTAATAAGCTGAGGGGACTTCATGTAAATAGAAACTGCTTTTATTTTTGCAACTGCAAACATCATCAAAATATTCTTGATATTCATCCGCTGCTTTGCCAAGGTCATGTAATATGCAGGCAGCCTTTATCAATTTTTCAACATTTTCTGCATTAATATCAAGATCCAAAGCTTTAAATCTTTTACTCATAGTTTCAAAGCTTTCTTTCATTCTCAAAGCTCTCTTAAGTGTATTCTCTGTGTGTTCAATAAGTGACTGTCCTTCGAAAGCACAGGGTTTTGAAATAACTCGTGAAGAACTAAAACTCATCTCTTCTTTCTTTTCTTCTTTTTCTATTATTTCTTCAGAAATTGTATCGGTAAGCTTGAAACCTATTATATTAATATATTCATCTTCAGGAATCGCAATTCCTTGATAACCTGCATATAAAAAATATATTGAGAGAGATTTAGGTGTTATTTGACTTAATTCTTCTTCTTTTAATGTTTTAGTTTCAAACTTTTCATTAACCAACATTTTATATTTGCTTAATAATGAAATAGCATTTTTATCATCAATAGGTATTGCAAATTTTTTATCCAAACGTTTTTCACTAAAACAACTTATTATACCGAAGTTTTCAGTTAATCCTCCATAATGTACTATTACTTTTTTAGCTTCTTCGTGGCTGAATACAGGGAACGTATCAAGTTTGAGTAGAATATTTTTTAATTCGCAATCTATTTTAAAAAGTTCACCCACATCATTCTTATTATATACTCTCTCGATAGCCTCATTTATAAACTCGAAGGTTAATTCTTCACTATTTCTTATGACATCTAATGTCTTTTCTGTGATATTTTTATCATAAGGAGCAGAATGTTCAATTTTGGAAGAAACGTAAATATCTCCTTCTTTTTCTTCAAATCTACAAACTCTTCCTGCTCTTTGAATGAGTCTATCGATATGACATGCGTCTGTTAGCAGTATATCGTAGCTAATGTTAAGGCCTGCCTCAACCACTTGAGTCGCTCCAGAATTTTAGGTTTTGATCTTTTAATTTCTTTTGTAAATTTACTTCTTAAAATCTCAGGAATTTTTCCATGCAAAAGCATCATCTCCTTTTTATTGGAAATGGAATTGTAAATTTGTTTAGCTTTTTCGACAGTATTTACAACAATTAGTATGTTCTTATTTTTATCTACATTATTTAACATTTCAATTATGTCTTGATTCAATACATGCAATCTTTTTTTCTTCTCTTCAAGTTTTTTATCAAATTCAAAATCTATACCTTTTCTGTATTCTACCTTTTCAAGTATTCCTCCGGTGTCTCTAACTTCCTCCTCTAATTGATTAATTAATTCGTTTGGTATTGTTGCGCTCATTATTACAACAGGAACTCCAGAACCGACAAGAGAAATAATAGCAGCTATTACAGATGTTAAAGCTTTTCTTTCATTGCTAATGCTGCCTAATCCTGTAAATAAGTGAAATTCATCGAAAACAACTATTGAAGAGTATATCATTGCTCTTAGAAATTCGAAATGAGATGTATCATACTGAAATATTTTACTTAATTCATGTGCTGGGGCTTTAAAAAAATTTAATAAAAATGTATCTAACGTGGTTATTATGCATTTCTTCGCAAAGAAAGGAGAACCTGGAGATAATAAATGTTGCACGGCCAAGTTATTAGAAATTGTTTTATCACCCTTAAGCTCCAGGAAAATATCATCTGCTATGCTTCGCATTGGTAAAACATGAATAACTCTGGAAAAATACGGATAACCTTTCAAAGTTGCCCTAGCTAATACGTTTGTAATCGTGGTTTTACCATATCCTGTGGGCAAGCGTGTTATTAAAACAAACCTTTTTTCTTCATTTAAAAGTCTATCTAACTTATCCAATGTTTCCTTAATGAAATATCTAGGGGTCCAATTTTTCTCCTTACATAAATCCTCATAAATTGAACAAAGTGTCATTTCTTTATTATGAGCACTTCATTTTCTTCTTTAACACGGTATGCAACTGCTTGATCTGATAATTTAACTTCTATCTCTTTGCTTTCTATGGGTACTTTATTTCCAGGAATTACATAATCGACGGGTTTTCTGTAATAATCTCTCCCCCAACCTCCTTCCCAAAAAGTCTCTATATAATAGATACCATTTATTTCAATAGAAAGTTCTTTGGGAAAATAGAATAATGTTTTAATGGTTTTATCTTCTAGCTTTTTAGCATCCAATAATTCAACATTATTAATTGAAACAAGAGATTCTTTACTTCCTATTCTAGTTATATTCCATGCAGCTAAAGCTATTTTATTCAAGTCGCCAGCTAAAACCTCAGTTATTCTTTTTTCGTTTAGCAAGTATGCGATTACAAATTCTCCTGGGAAATAGGTCTTACCTACTTGTATTGCACCTGTTCTGTATTCAGGTAAAAATCTTCTTTCAATTTCGGTAATAATTCCTTCCTTTTTTAAGGTATCTACTATAGGTTTAATCTTACTTAACGTGTTATTGATAAGATTTTCTTTTTTCTTTAATACTTCTTCACTGATCTTCTCTTTACTTAACCGCTTCTTTTTTGCTTCTAAAACACGTTTGATTGCAGATGGAGATGATTCAATATAGCCCTCTTCTCTTATTACTTCTACTATTAACTTTTCTTCCTCACTCAAACCTGGAATTTCTTCAATACTTTTAGTTAGATATTCAGGGCTTATTCGTAAGTTTTTAGTGAATTGCTGAAAATGTAAAGTAATATATTTATTAATGTCTTCAACAGTAAAACCTCTAAAGTTAGGTTTAAAATAGACTGAAACTGCTAAGAAAAAGTCTTCTATTGTGACAGTTGGGCTAACAAATTTTTTATCTTTTATGTAAATTTCTCCATCACTTCTTAAAATACCCAAATTAAAAACGGCTGCTGCAAGAGCTCCAATCAAGCTTGTTGGAGGAAATATAGAAAAAGAAGATTGCATTTTGCTGGTTTCTGGAAATCTATTCCAAAATCCCCAATGAAGTTCACCTTCGATCCTCAGTACTTTCATCACTATTTTATATTTGCGTAGCTTTTTCTATCACTTTGCTTAGTACTTCTTCTATACTGTTGTAAGTTTTTAATTCTTTAGTTGCTCCTTCTTTATCAAAGATGTAAACTTCAATATCAGAATCTGATGCTTTAAAGCCTAAACGACTTAATGATCCTAAGAATTTACCCTTTCTCTCTAAAGTTGCATTTATATATAATTAATTTTATTAAATCTTAGAATAGGAGGTCGATGTCAAATGTTCACAATATCAAGGATTCAACTCTCCAAAGTAGCAATGGCGGCTTCAATAGGATCGCTGATAGAATGGTATGACTTCTTTATAGCTGGTACAGCCGCAGCTGCGGTTTGGCCGATAGTCTTCTTTCCTAAAGAGGATCCAATAGCAGCAATAGTCTTCTCCATTTCAACTTTTGCGCTCATATACTTTTCAAGGCCTTTGGCTGCCTTTCTCTTCGGACACTTTGGTGATAAGATTGGTCGCAAATCCACTTTGGTATGGACTCTTATCGTCATGGCAGTTGGTATGTTCGGTATAGCGCTTACTCCCTCGTATTCCTCAATAGGCGTAGTTGCACCCATCCTAATAGCTATATTCCGATTTATCCAAGGCTTGGGTATCGGTGGAGAGTGGCAAGGCGCAATCGTATGGCTAGCGGAGTTCGCACCAAAAAGAACCCGCGGCTTCTGGATTTCACTTGTTCAGCTTGCGAATCCTCTTGGTATATGTTTAGGAACGCTTGTATTCATCTGGGTGGTGAGCGTTATACCTTCACGTGAAGACTTTCTGAATTATGGTTGGAGAATACCTTTTTTAATAGGTGGTTTGGTAGTCATTGTAGGTTTTATAATTAGGTATAGAATGATGGAGAGTCCTCTATTCAAAGAAATCCAGAATAAGCGTAGCACAGAAGTCCTTCCCTCGATTTTTGTGTGGAAAGCCTACTGGCCAAAGATATTACTATTCGCGGTGGTGACGTCGTACGTAGTAGCGGTCGTAAATCTGAACCTTAATCCGTTTGGAATCACATACATGACGGCTAAGGGGCTAAATTCAACTTTCGTTTTATTAGCGGTTGGAGCGAGCGCAGTTTTCGGCGCTATAGCTGTGGTTTTGGGAGGGGTGTTGTCTGATAAGATAGGAAGAAGAAGGGCACTCTTGATAAGTACCGCTCTCACAGCAGTTGCTTTGTATCCGTTTTATCTTATGGTCAACACGTTGGTCACATTCTTCGTAATTATTGCTTTATTCTTACTGTATGCAATAATCTATCTAGGGTATGGCGTGTATGCTATTACATTCGCGGAACATTTTCCAACAAAATTCAGATATTCCGGAGTAGGATGGGCTTTTCAAATAGGCGCGGTAATAACCGGAGTTTTACTCGTAGTGGTTGTACCTACACTAGTGCGGATAAGTGGCGGTCCAGCTAACATTTGGCCCTACCTTATCCTGCTCTCGCTGATCATTACGTTAGCAGCACTTGCAGCTAGTCTAACGCTTAGAGAACCTCTTAAAGATGAGTTAACAATTACCACCTCAGGTCACCAACAAAATGGTTAAGGATACTGTGGGTTAACATTAAGCTTCATTGGCACATCTGAGAATATCAGTTTTAACTACGATCTTCTTTTGAAAACATCGTTACGTTAATATTAGAGTTCAAAGCATAATTATGTTGTATTTCTGGTCAATAGGCAATACGAATATGTTGGCTCAATCAAGACGGCTTTAATGAAAGATTATGTAGAATGTGTCATAGCGGAATATTACCGAAGAACTCTGATATCTGTTTTGAGCCAAGAATAATCTGTGAAGGAAAGCAAGATCTATTATGACTATAGTTGGTGTATGAAAACTTGGGTTATTTGAAAACATAGGAACAATAAGATATCTTGCCCTTTAGGATAAATTGGTTAGATATCTCATAGTTATATAGAATGGTATCTGGTTTGCATAGTGAATAACAAATGAGATTATTTATCTTAAATAGTTGACGAGAAGTGGTTTCGAGTAAAAGGGATCGGTGAAAAGCAAAAATGTGTAGTATAAGGAAGTGCGGCTATGTGAAAATTCGCAGTAGTTTATGCAAAGGTGAGTTTATGTGTTTAGCTGAAAAGATCAGATCTGAAAGATCTAATTTGAATAAACAGACATGTTTTGACAAGCGATGTGATCCATAAGGGACGTTAGACGACCAATAAAGTTAGTGAGCATATTTTTAAAATGTTTACGTCTCTTCTAATGCCTTCCTTAGATGACTTTATCCATAAATTTCGTGATGGGTTAAGTAAAAGTGATTATTTAGATTATTTAGAAAGTTCATTAATAAAAACAATGTTTTAAGGGACGCAAATAGCGTAGCACTAACCAATAGAAGTTGTTTCCAGAAAAATAAACAAGGAAAGAGCTATTAGGTGACGGTTAGATTCTATAAGGGATTAAACAAAGAAGAATCGTCAAAGGCTATTGTTACAACTTATGCTAGATGCTTAGGACTATATATATTGTGTTAAAGAAATAAAAATCTTTACATTAAGGAGAGCAAGCATGTATCGTATTTTAGATAAAAATGCTCCGCTAAGTTGGATTATCCCTTTAATGAGTCACAGAAGGGTTGTAATGACGAGGATGTTTCCAAATAGAAAATTGGTGTACCCTCACCTAATTATGCAATGAAATAAGGATTATATGCAGCTCACATAGATAACATCATCACAAGGCTTTTATATAACTTTATTATATTTATCTCATTAATGAAATTAGGGTTTACTATTCACACGGGGGACCATCCTATAAATGACATCTTGGATTTCGTAAAGGAGGCAGAGACTCTTGGCTATGATGGTTTCTGGGCGACAGAGGAATCGGGTAAAGAAGCTTTTTCTGTTTTGGCTCTTGCGGCCTACAATACTAGTAAAATAAGAATTGGAACGGGAATAGTCAACATTTACTCGAGGACGCCTACACTGTTGGCAATGTCGATTTCAACAATTGACCATATCTCTGGCGGGCGAGCCTTTCTGGGTCTCGGAACTGGGGGAATAGGCTTTATAGAAAGGGGTCACGGTTTAAAGATAGAGAAGCCCATTAGCAGGATGAGGGAATATGTCACTATAATAAGAGGTCTTCTGCAAGGCGAAAGATTCAGCTATAAGGGCCGATATTTTAACATTAGAGATTTCAGTCTTAGAGAAAAACCCTTAAGAAAAGATGTACCCATATACCTTGCAGCTCTCAATCCCAAGATGCAGCAGCTCGCTGGAGAGATAGCTGACGGTGTAATAGTCAATATGTTAACACAAGAGTATTTCAAAGAGATCAAGGAAAACATTAAGATTGGCGCCGAACGAAGCGGACGTGATCCTTCTAAAGTTGGAATATACACTCTTGCTATGACTATGTGTGGCGAAACCGAAGAGTCTTGGCAAGCCATGAAGAAGGTTGTGGCTTTCTATATTGCTTCCCCTCATTATCATCACATAATACAACTGGCGGGATACGGTGATGTAACAAAGCAGATCGAAATTTTGTGGAACAAAAACCGGCATGAAGAAGCCATGAAATTAATTCCGGACGATTTAGTTAGGAAGGTAACTCTCGCCGGCTCTCCTCGACAAATAAAAGAAAGAATCGACGAATACTTGAACGCTGGTGTCTACCCTATAATTTACCCTATAATTAGAAAGAAAAGCGCTAGGGAAGACGTGTTACATGCATTACGCATAGCGTGAGTCGTGTTTAAAGCAAGCTGACGTCGAAAATTTATAAGCTATTAACTGTGGTATACAGAATGTTATCTAGTTAAGATGTAGGAAGTGTTGTGGATTAAGGAGCGCTACATGCGTGTGTCCAAATAAGGGTGATCTCGTGATCTACGATGACGAATCAATCTCTTGATATCTAAATATTGTATATCTTGTAGGGATTCTCTTGCTAATAGAAGAGTAGACTCAATAAGCTTTGGGTCTAAGATCTTTGACCCTCCTAGCCTTTGCGTCCAAATCTCCGCGGATGAACCTTGGAAGGGATCCATATTGCAGAAGTTCTACGTTAACTCTAAGACCGAGGGCTATCATTAGTTCCTCGCCCAATTTTTTGCTTAGTTCTGACCACTTCGAAACTGGAACAGTTGGGTTAACTTCAACTCTTATCAGTACTTCGTCCAATTCTCCAACCTTTGTGAGTACTATTTCATATTCGTTTCCGAGTTCTTTGAAGGAGCGAATCACTGCTTCGATTGCGCTAGGATAAACAACTGTTCCCCGAATCTTTAACATGTCGTCCACTCTACCAAGAAGACCACCTATAGCTTGGCCAAACGTCCTACCACACTCACAGGGCTCGTCGGTGTATCGAATAAGATCACCCATGACGTATCTGAACACTGGATACGTAACGCTCATTAGGTTGGTTACTATCGTGATACCTTTCTCCTCTTTCTCGACTGGTTCATAGGTATTGGGGTCAACCACTTCAACGATTGCCATATCCTCTGAGATATGATCATTCACAGGCCTGTCATGATGCGCATCTTCTTCGGCACACGAATAACCTAGCACTCCTCCCATAAATGCTTCAGTGTGACCGAAGAGATCGTGGGTTATAGCTGACCAGTCATCTTCAATTCTTTTCTTTGTAGACGGAATGCATGCACCGGGTTCGGCCATCAACACCACATGGTTTATTTTCGTATCTTTAGCTGGGTCAATGCCCATTTTGCGGGCTTCTTCGGCTAAATGCATAATGTAGGATGGGATACCTACGAGCACAGTAGCTCCTATCTCCCGAATAAAGAAGAGTCTCCTTTTAGAATCCATGCCACCGCCAGGAATAATTGGGCACCGGATAAGATTTGCGCCATAATGGACGCCCCACATACCAGGAAAAGGACCATATACTGAAGTATTTAACAAAATGTCGCCAGCTCTAATGCCATACGCCCAGAGAGCCCTAGCGTACAGATAGGCCCAAGTATCTTTGTCAGCTGCAGATACCATAAAAATCCTCGGCTTACCCGTAGTGCCTCCTGTACTAAAAATCATAAAACCATCCTTTGTCCACTCGTCCATCGTATAACAATGGAAATCGCCGAACGGAGGCTTCTCAATCTCATTGATCTCAAAATCTTGCTTAACAGTGATAGGACCTTTAACTATGTCAGCAGTGGTTCTAAAATCGCTAGGTTTCAGATTCAACTCGTCGAATTTCCGATGATAATACGGACTATTTTCGTACAGATAGCTAACCATAGCACGGAACTTTTTATTCCTTACCTCTTCTAGCTCTTTTCTGGGCATAGTCTCAATCTTCGGATCCCAATACTTACCAACACCTGGTCCAAACTTGTTAAAAATATATTCATTTATTATTCGAGACCACTCTTCTCTAGACACCATACGGAGTAAATTCACGATCTTATATTTTAACTTTTTTGTTATTATGTTAATCATGCGTTTTTCTTACCGAATTTTAATTCATGGATAAGAAAGACGCAGAGGAAGAGCTTCGTTAATACTTAAGGTTATATCCTAGGCTTGTTCATGATCTTTTAGGATTTATTTGCTTGTAAAGCCAGTTAGAATAAATCTAAAGTCATTGAAGCAATAAAAAAGGTATTTGAATGTTATTGAAACTAAATTTTGATTACTTTAATTCTTTTATATGAAGTTCGACCTCAAGATTATTCTAGAATATTTAATCAAATATTGAAAAATCAAAGCTTTAAGGATATATTGCTCAATTATTTTCAACAGTCTTCCATAAGGAAAAATAATGTGCGTAAAGGAATGAAGAAATCTGCAAGCATGTGTGCAACTAATAGCAAAGTTTAAAGCATAACCGTCTGATGGTTCCTTACCAGTCCGTATCTCTAACTTATCCTTATGTTTCATTGCTAGATTATAAGCATCGCTGGTGTAATAGGATATAGTAACATACAGACCATAATCTGCTATATACTCAATAATCATCATATCTATGAACAGCTGTATCTCTGTTGATGATACTTTCTACATAACTTCTCTATATCCTTATCGACTTCCTCTACAGCATTCGCACAGACTCTAGTCTTTGCCTCTCCTATCAAGCATAAACTAGTATTTGTAGCATAGATATCAATCTCTATATCTTTAAGTATTAAACTACTTATTCATGGCAATACCCTTCTCTTTTAATCTATATGCTACAACCTCTCTAACCTCTTCCTCTAGAGTTAAAGAGATTTTATCTATGTTAGCCTTTATTTCTTTTAATGTTAAGTATGCTCCTTCAGTATCTTCCCTACTCAAGTTAGTCTATCTTTCAATCCCCTTATGGAATTTTTGTTTCAGAAATAAGAAACATAATGTGAGAAAACATAAGGTACATTTCTGAAATAATCTATAATTTAAACAGTAGCTAAAGGATTCTCGTATATTAATTTTTCTTTTATTGAAACAAACACTTATAAATTTATAAAATGTTAATCCGTTATGAGCGAAAAGATGGATTTTATAAATATTAGTATAGAAAATATCGCTAAAGTATTAGCATTGCTTGCAACACAAGGAAATTATACATATATTGATAAAATGGGATATGTTCCTTCTAAAGATCTGTTAACATATTATTTAAGGGAATCATTAAGAGATTTTCATTCACTTATAAGAACTGGTTTAAAGGAAGAGGAAGCTAAAGATTTGTTTGAGAAAGTTGTATCTGCAATAAATGAAGGTAAAATGAATTTAGACTTAAGTGTAGAAACTATAGTCAATTCTATACCTGAAGGTGACAGGAAAAAGTTAAGAGAAATTTCATCGTTAATAGCAGCCCGGGCATTGGCTATTTCAGCTAAATACATAAAGACCTCTAGTTCATCGTAACATGTTCTTATCAATAAGAGGAAGGGTTGTGGTAAACGTTGAAGCCTTAAACATGACAGAAAGTGTTGGCAATTATGTAAAAAGAAGACGCGTCCCTGTGATTATGCCTGACACATATACTGTATATTTCGTTCCAGCTATAAGTGGAGAAAGTATAGCGCATGGATATCAACAAGTTCTTGCCGAAGTTGCGGTAAATAATAATTTAAATGTCTGTGACCTTTGTAAGCAGGGTATCCTTCTAAAAAGTACAAATAATGAAGTACTCAAATACGCCTTAAAGATAACTACGTTCTCTGATATAGATGATTTAGAAGCACAAATAGTAAATAAATGCGTTGTAGAAGATATAGGCGGTTTTATGTATGCTCAAAAAGAAAAAAATCTTAAGAGAACTTCGAATTTTTATGTAGGATATATGATACCTGTAAAAGAAGCATTGGAGGGTACGGTAATTGAACCTCAGCTTCAAACTCGTTATGCACTAGGTACACCATTTGTAAAAAGAGAAGAGGAAAGAAGAGTTTTGGGACAAATGATTTATTATGTAGAAATTAGTTCATCATCTTATGTTTTCAGCTTTGATTTTGATTCGAAATTTGTTGGAAAAGCAACTTTTTCAGCAGGAAGAGTAGGCACACCTTTGGTTAATGATAGAAAACAAAGAGTAATTGTAGCTCTTCAAGCGTTAAAGAAATTCTTAATAGAATTCATGTTCGGTGCTAAAAAAACAAGATATTTGCCAGTAGTAGACTGGGAATCTTTGGTAATTGCTGTTAGCGATGATGTATGGACTATTCCAAGCTCATTTACAAAGAACTACATAGAAAGAGCTGAACAAAAACTTAAAGCCGTTAACTATAATACAAAATTATTCGTATATCCTAGAGATGGAGGGTTTGAAGAAGTTATAAATAGAGCAATATCAGAAGCTTTAAATAGAACAAGTTTATGAAAGGTTTTATAATCGATACAGAATTTGTTTGGGGATTTCAAGCTAGAGTAATAGGTCTATCCAAGACACCTCCGTCTTTCTACTATCCTCCTCCTTCAACTTTTTTAGGAGCACTTGCAGAATCCATTTCAAGAAGGGAGAACTTAGGAGAAAAAGAAGGATTAAAAGCATTAGAAAAACTAAGTGAAAATCTGCTTGCAATAGGTTTAAGACCGTTAAATTGCATGCCTCTAAAGTTTGAAGATATTAATAGAATTGTCGCTATCAAGATAACTCAACAAATATTATATCCTACACCAGAGGATATAACTGGCTCCTTTGATTCTCCTGCCAGAGGAAAAACTATCCTTGTAAGCTTAGATGGAAATCCTCCAATTATTAGATGGTTTTTAGTATTCAAAGACGAATATACGGTGATAGATAAAAGAAGAATTGAATTGCAAAAGAATGACTTTTGGAAAGTACATAGATTAGGATCTAAGGAAAGTAGGGTTTCGGTAATGAATGTAATTGAGTTTGTTCCACAAACAGTTTCAGGAAGGCAAGAAACTTACTATAGTTTCCCATTAGATATGGCTAAATTGGTATATAAACAAGGTAGATGGGAAAATGAAACGTACATAAATCCATTTTATTTAAGATATAGTGAAACGGAAAATCCCTTAAAAAACTACTTGTTGCAAAAGAACGTAAAAGTTTTCTTTTTACCCATGTTAGATATAAGAAGAGAAAATCCATCCTGCATAATTGAAGCTAAGACGGTTTATAAATACAATGAGGAGGTTGTAGTAGGAAGAGCCGGTTAATATGGCCTTTATGAAATTATCTATTTCTCCTGATACAACCTTTTTGAATTCGCTATTATTCGAAGGTCTATTATTTATAATGAGGAAAGGTGAAAATAAAATAAAGTTCGAAGACTTAAATAGAATAAGCATTGCGAATGATACCTTGGTTGAAATTTATTCAAAATTAGATGATAATGTGTTAAATAACTTGAGTATTAATACAGTAGGAAAGAATGATAGGCCTTTTTGGCAAAATCTCTTTAACTCATTCAATATTATTATTAAAGAAGATGACAAGATTACATCATATAATCATATTCTAAATAAACTGAAAAGCAATAGCAAAAATCTAATAATTAGTAGAGATTCTGAGATAGGATATAATATAAGCGGCAAGAATTTTATTATAGATAAAGGAGAGATAACAGCGCCCCAATTATTTAAAGTTGAACGATATACGGGAATAACTTCTTTAGAAAGTGATTTATCATCAGAACAGATAACTGTAAGATGTTCTCGTGAAGTTCTTTTAATAGCATTACTTGGTCTTTATTCGTCTTTTATTATAACTACAAGAATTTTAAACAAAACAAGCTACTATTTTTTATTTTTAACACCTGAAGAATTTTCAAATTTAATTTATGAGAAAAACATTAATCTAATTGATACAATCTTTAGAGTTAAAGATAAAATAAAAGAGAGTTTAAAAGATATTTTGGATTATGCTCAATTATCTCCTGAAGCATTAATTATTGAAACTCTTTTAAATCTAAGTTTTATTGAAGCGCTTGAAAAAAATAATTTGGATAAAGTTTCTTTAATGTTGTTCAGAATAGATCATGAAGGACAAACTTATAAGATTTATGAGCAGATACCTATTTACATTTATAGAAGATATTTAGCATATGAAATTTTAGATAAGTATTTTAGCAAAAAAGAAGAATTTTGTAAAGAAATAAGCGAGGCACTAAATAAGAATGGAATCATAGGCAAATCTTTAATTCGTTACATTAGAGGAGGTGAAGCAAAAGAAGGGCCTACCTTATTAAGAGCAATTAAATTTTTATATAGATTTATAGTATTTGCTGA